>Ga0187827_10000825_pt1 | contig 46923 bp, 46 predicted proteins | sample ETNtaG_39_FD_167969 | JGI IMG/M metagenome (GOLD analysis project Ga0187827, IMG submission 167969) | Marine microbial and viral communities from oxygen minimum zone, Eastern Pacific Ocean - ETNP2014_SV_150_PacBio MetaG (Illumina Assembly) | ecosystem: Environmental > Aquatic > Marine > Hypoxic...
AAAAACTTGTATCAGCCGTAGATTATCTGATAAATAGCGGGATTGAAGCAAAATTAGTAATTGAGAACTCACTGATAACTCCAAGTTGTGGTACAGGTACTATGCCATTAAAAGAGGCAGAAAAGGCAATGGCTCTAACCCACGAATTATCAGTAAAGATAAAGGACAAATACAAAATCATTTGACATTCCTGACACCAGAAAGTAGAATTCTGAAGCTATAATATAGTCAAAAACAATTTGAGAATACGGTTACAGGTAATCCCATTCTAAAAGTTGAGGATTGGGATTTAAAAGGGAATCCCCTGTATAACAGGGAACGGACCCGCCGCTGTAGTCGATGACGAAAATTGCAAGTTTCACAACTAAGATGTGAGACTGTAAACCACTATCCTCATAAGATGGATGGGAAGGTGCAATGAGTAGGATGATTCGATAGTCAGAAGACCTGCCTGTAATTGCTTCACATAAGCTTCGATGGTAAAGAAGGTGAAGGCCAACAGTAATTAGTTTGTATTTGCATACGCAACCAGACTAACTAGCAGCCCGTACCTTTTTACTATGAAAGGATACGGGCTTTTTTTATTTAAAGAAGGGGGGTGAGTTGAAACCTATTTATAGATAAAACCAACACTACAAAATAAATATTTTATTATTGTGCAGGATGTAAGGGAAGTTCATAAGAACGCTGCCCCGCAACTGTATGCGTCAACGAAATCTGCAATTATGCCACTGTCCGGGAAAACTGTCACATAAGTCTGGATGGGAAGGTGCAGAGAGTAGGTTTGAGACGCTAGCCAGGAGACCTATCTTGCATGTTTAATTTATTCTTTCGTTTCCGGAGGGGAAAGGAAAACATATGAAAATATACATAGTTTCTTTACTTTTTCTCTATATTATAACTGAACTGTCTTTAAATGTGCTTATGGCCGGAGACTCACCGATGGTGACTGATGACACAGGTACGCCAGGTCATAATAAATGGGAGATCAATCTTGCTCATACGAGAAACAATACAAAGCTTGAAGATGCCGAAGAATTTTCTATTGATGCTAATTACGGGCTTGGAGAGAAAACACATTTAAACTTTCTCATACCTCATACATATATAAATCGTGATGAGGGAAATAACATTAGTCATTTGGGAGATATTCAGCTTTCAACAAAACACAGATTTATTGATGAGTCTGACTGGTTTCTATCAGTATCAACTACTCCAACGATACTCTTGCCAACAGGTAATCATCGCAGTAAGCTCGATTTCTTTTTGCCTCTGGAAGTTGATAAGCATATTAAAGGGCTTTATATTGGTACCCAGCTTGGATACACCATACACAGGAAAGATGGCGAAGAAAATGAACTATTCTATGGCTTCTTCAGTGAGTATCCTGTTGGCGAAAGGATTGATGTTATGGGAGAGGTTTTTGGTTCCTTTACAAAGCATACAAAGACAGATTCTCCGCAATTCAACGTTGGCTTCAGATATAAAGTTAATAATCTCTTATCAATAATGTCTTCGGCTGGCAGAAGTTTCGAGGGCCGAGACAGTGGGGGAGAAGACTTCCATAGCTATGTAGGTCTCAGATTCAACTTTTAACACAGGAATGAGTAAAATGAAAAGAGTACTATCAGGCATAATTGTGGTTTTTGCTTTATTGTTAATGCCACAAGCTGCGTATGCAATGCATATCACGGAAGGGATTCTTCCTCCAAAATGGGCTATATTCTGGGTTATACTGGTAATGCCTTTTATTGTAATCGGTACGCTCAAACTAAAGAAAAATAAGAAGGAAGTGCCCGGCTTCCTGCCATTAGTAGGGTTGGTTGGAGCTGCCGTATTCGTTTTCTCGTGCTTTCCAATTCCTGTTGTGGGCTTAAACGGAATGGCAACTGCGCATCCTGCAGGAACCGGAATGAGTGCTATGCTGTTAGGGCCTTTTGTGAGCGTTGTGATTGCAGGGATTGCACTATTTATACAGGCACTCTTCCTTGCGCATGGGGGGCTTACGACATTGGGTGTTAATATCTTTTCGATGGGCGTACTCGGTTCGTTTTCAGGATATTTTGCCTTCAGGCTTGCGCAAAGAATGGGACTGAAACTCTTCTGGTGCGGTTTTGCTGCCGGGGTGGTATCAGATTTATTTACATATATTGGAACCTCAATTGGATTAGGGCTTCTAGTATTTGAAGGAGGAGAATCGTTGCCGATTGCAATAATGCACAGCGTGAAGGCAATGCTGGAAATCTTTGTTGTATTCATGGCTACTTCGCAGGGGCCGTTGTGTGTTGCAGAAGGCATTGTGGTTGGCTTTGCAATATCCTATGTTTATAAGGTACGTCCAGCCATCTTACAAAGCCTTAAAGTTGTAAAGGTGTAATAATTGATTGATTCCCGCCTATCAAACTGGCGGGCAGGCAGAGATTTAAGAATTAAGGGATTTTAGGATTATGTTAAAGTATTTCATTTTTTTTGTATTCACATTATGTCTTATTCAAGCACATGCTTTATATGCAACAGAGGCAAACAATACAATAAATGGTATTGAGGATAAAGAGACAATAGAGTCTGAAACCGGAAAGTGGACGGGGATTGACGTAAGTATCGTGGGAAAGTATGCCGAGAAATATGGACACCCGCCAAGAGATCCATACATAAACACTGACCAGGGAGATCTTTTGCTGTTTGTTTTTACCTTCTTCGGCCTTATCGGCGGCATCATAATCGGCTATAATTTCAGAAAACTATTTATTGAAGGAAAAGACAAGAAGAATTCAGGTACATAAATATGGAAATATTAAAGCATGTTGTCATGGATCATTTTGCACATAGGAACAATTGGCTTACAAATATAGAGGTAAGGGTCAAACTGTTTTACATAGGCATCGGCCTCCTTCTTAATATATTATCTAATGATATTATTCTTCCATTAGTTTTTTTTGTTACCTCTCTGATATTCTTAAAGACCATAAAAGTCTCCTTCTTGAACATAGGTCTTCGAATGATAATGCCACTCTTTTTCGGAGTTTTTATAATGCTTATAATGGGGTTACACAAAGGAGAAACAGTTGTGTTGTCCGGTTCATTCCTGGGCTATGAGCTTGCTTTAAAGAAAGAGGGTTTGTTAATTGGTCTCTTGCTGTTCACAAAAGTAGTAGGGGGGATAATGCTCTTACTTTTATTGTCCTTTACAACTACAATTTCAAAAATATGCATGGCCGCGCGCTGGATGAAGATACCGGAGACATTGATTGAAGTATTGTCCTTTGTTTATAGATACTTGTTTTTGCTGGTAGAAGAAATGGAAACAATGATGTCTTCGCAGAGAAGCAGACTGGGCTATCTTACATGGTTTAAGACCATTAAGTCATTCGGCAACCTCGGGGGCGTACTGATTATCAGGTCAATTATCAGGGCTGAGAGTGCTCATACTGCAATGGCATCAAGAGGATATGATGGAGGGAGAATACTGACGATTCAACTTGCTCCGTTGCTAAGAAGCGATTATGTCACACTTTTATCAAGTGGAATATTACTGGCATTTTTATCTTATTTAGGTTTTCTTGTTTATAGTTAATAATGATTAAAATAAAGGTTGAAGATTTAATACATAAATATCCTGATGGTACGCAAGCGTTAAATGGCGTTAACATAGATGTTGTAGAGGGTGAATTCCTCGCAATTCTCGGTGCAAACGGATCAGGGAAGACAACATTACTTAAACATCTTAATGGCCTTTTAAAGCCGGCTTCCGGATCGGTAGTATTAGATAATAAGGATTTAAATGAGTCCAAACCGGGTAATGTTTTCAGGAAGGTTGGTATGGTTTTCCAGGACCCCAATGATCAACTCATTGCTCCCACAGTTGAAGAAGATGTTGCATTTGGCCCGACAAATCTAAACCTGAGCTATGATGAGATTATAGGCAGGGTAAATGATGCACTCGAATTAGTTAAGATGAAAGAGTCTGCGAAGAAGGCAATTCATGCACTCAGTTACGGCCAGAGCAAGCGGATATGTATTGCCGGAATCCTTGCCATGGAACCGGAGATACTCATATTAGATGAGCCAACCAGTGGACTTGATCCGGAAGGTGTTAAGACCATAATGAAAATACTTAATGACCTGAACAAAAAAAAGGGTATCACCATAATACTCGCAACAAATTCGGTTGACCTTGTACCCGTTCTTATGGATAGGGTGGCAATTATGGATAAAGGAATAATTGTCCAGGAAGGTACTCCGGGAAAGGTTTTCACAGATTCTAAGAAACTTGAGGGACTTAAGCTGGAACTGCCGCAGATAGCGCAATTAATGGAGGCATTGCGGGATAAAGAGAAGTTTCCAATAAATTCACTGCCTCTGACAATAGGGCAGGCCAGACAGGAGCTGTCGCATCTAATCAATGCGGAAGACAATGCCCTTGTTAGTCCTGAGATTCTCTAATCTATAATCTTATCAAAATCATAATATGCTTAACGGACACGGCGGTAACATAAATAAGTTATGTGATAAGTATGGTCTAAATCCGGATAAGATCATAGACTTTAGCGCAAGTATAAACCCACTCGGCTGCCCTGAAGAAGTGCACAAGGTTATTTTGGAACGATTTGTCGATATCAGGAACTATCCGGACAGCGAGTGCGTAAACCTGAAAAAAGCTATTGCAGATAAGATTCCCTGCAATGACTCAAACATAATTGTTGGTAATGGCTCGAATGAACTGTTTTATCTGATACCGCGTGCCATGAAGCCCAAGCAGGGTGTCCTCCTGCAACCTACATTCAGTGAATTTAAAGATGCACTGTCCAGTGCAAATGTCGAAGTAGTTGAGCTTGCAAATAATGATGGAAACTTTCCACTAATTAACACAAACCTCTCAAACCTGATGAATATCGAAGACGGTATGGTCTTTCTATGTAATCCGAACAATCCAACAGGGCAGCTTACACTTAAAAGCGATATATTAGAGCTTATAAAAGGGAATTCAAACAGGTTGATAGTTGTAGATGAGGCGTTTATGGATTTTGTTGATGATAGCGAGAAATATAGCGTTATAAAAGAGGCTCCCTTAATTGACAATCTAATAGTTGTCAGATCGCTTACAAAATTTTACGGCTTTCCCGGTCTGAGGCTAGGATATCTTGTTGCAAATGAATCTAACGTTAATAAATTAATGCAATTTAAAGAACCATGGACTGTTAACACATTTGCACAGATTGCAGGTCATGTTGCCATTGACGATGTTGAGTTCGCTGTCAATACTCGGGAATATATGTCCAGGGAAAAAGATTTCTTATATGATGGCCTTACTGACATAAAGGGCATACGGCCACTTCAGCCATCAGTCAATTTTATATTGGTAAGGATTCATAATGCTGAAATAACATCATCAGGGATTCAGGATCTTTTGATCAAGGACAATATTATCATCAGGGATTGTTCAAATTTTATTGGGCTGAATGATAAGTATTTTCGTGTTGCCGTCAAAACCAGAGAAGAAAATCAAAAACTCTTAAAAGCATTGAATTTAATAATGGATGATGTAGTTACTGAAGGAACAGATCAGAAGGACGTCGTACAGGAATATGTTGTTAGATAAGTCAATGTGCGGCAAAGCCGCAACCGAGTTTGAAGTGTCTAAAGTGAACTAAAGTGCCTAAAGCTTAAAAATATATGATTTGTTCTTTGACACAACTTTAGCTCACTTCAAACTTAAGGCACTTTTAACTTTTTATGACACGAAAAAAACATTCTAAAAAAGAAGGTTTTACAGAGTAACAGTAGAAGGACAGTTATTAGGGACTATAACAATGAAAAGAACCTATATTGTTGATGTGCTTAGCAGCAAGGATATTGACAAAGAGGTACTGGTTAAGGGCTGGGTCAGGACAAGGCGTGACTCAAAAGGTGGCTTCTCATTCATTGCACTAAATGACGGTAGCTGCTTTAGCAATCTGCAGATAGTTGTCGACGGAGATTTGGATAACTATCAAAGAGATATTTTGAAACTTCACCCCGGAAGCTCAATTGCTGTAAAAGGAACCTTGGTAAAATCACAGGGTGGTGGGCAGAGTGTTGAGGTTAAGGCCGACGAGGTAAAGGTTTACGGGCATTGTGATCCGGGGGAGTATATTATTGGTAAACAACGGGTTTCTTTTGAACGCTTGCGTGAGATTGCCCATTTAAGGGTCAGAACCAATACATTTGGAGCAGTTACCCGCGTCCGTAACAAGCTGGCCAAAGCTACCCATGATTTCTTTCAAGAGAAAGGCTTTTTTTATATCAATACTCCAATTGTAACAGCCAGTGATTGCGAGGGAGCAGGAGAGATGTTCAGGGTAACCACGCTTGATCATGCTGCTGTACCCATAAATGAAGGTGTTGTTGATTACAGCCAGGATTTTTTCGGAAAAGAATCTTTCTTAACTGTAAGCGGACAACTGTCGATAGAGTGCTATGCCTGCAGTCTGGGAAATGTCTATAACTTTGGACCAACATTCCGGGCGGAGAATTCAAATACCGCGCGTCATCTGTCAGAGTTCTGGATGATTGAACCTGAGATGGCTTTCGCTGACCTTGATGATGATGCCGATCTGGCTGAGGATTATATCAAGTACCTGATTACCATAGTACTTGATGAGTGTGTTGAGGACATGGAATTCTTTAATAAACATATTGATAAAACTATTCTGGAAACTCTCATCCATGTCAAAGAGAGTGAGTTTGTCCGTCTTAGTTACACAGAAGCTATAGACATATTAAATAAGTCAGGTGAAAAGTTTGAATATGAGACGAACTGGGGTAACGATCTGCAGACCGAACACGAACGTTTTCTGACCGAAAAGGAATTTAAGAAACCGATAATTGTCACTGATTATCCCCGGGAAATAAAGGCTTTTTACATGAAGCAGAATGATGACGATAAAACAGTTGCGGCCATGGACGTACTCGTTCCCAAGATCGGTGAAATAATCGGGGGTTCACAGAGGGAAGATGATCTGCAAAAGCTTGATGCACGTATTAAGGATCAGGGAATGGGACTGGAACCATACTGGTGGTATCGGGATCTGAGGAAATTCGGTTCAGTACCGCATGCCGGCTTCGGCCTTGGCTTTGAACGGCTGGTACAGTTTGTTACCGGTATGGACAATATTCGCGATGTAATCCCTTTTCCCCGTACACCCAAATCGGCTGAGTTCTAACTCCGTGCCCACTGGCAGGCAGGCGTGAATATTTGTAGTAGGCATTTTTATTTATATTAAAGGAGTCTCAATTTGAAGGCAAAGGCCATAATGGTACAGGGAACGGGTTCAGATGTCGGTAAAAGCATTCTGGTGTGTGCACTATGCCGTATTCTCCAACAGGAAGGCCTGAAAGTTTCACCGTTCAAGGCGCAAAATATGTCTAACAACTCTTATGTAACGGTAGGGGGTGGGGAGATGGGCAGGGCGCAGGTAGCACAGGCGGAAGCTGCCGGTTTACTCCCCGTCGTTGAGATGAATCCAATCCTGCTGAAACCTACCGGCAATAATGGGTCTCAGATTATAACTATGGGGAAGCCGATTGGCCACATGACTGCTAATGAGTATTATGGGAACAAGGACCAAATGCTGGATATTGCGAAGGAAGCCTATTCAGCATTGAGCGAACAATATGACATTATCGTTATCGAAGGTGCGGGAAGTCCGGCAGAGGTTAATATCAAGGACAATGATATTGTCAATATGAAGATTGCCGAAATTGCCGATGCACCCGTAATACTCGTAACAGACATAGAAAGGGGCGGTTCATTTGCATGGATAGTCGGCACGCTGGAACTTCTAAACAGTGATGAAAGAGAACGGGTCTGCGGTATAATCATAAACAAATTCAGAGGTGATATGGGAATACTGGAGCCTGGAATTGAAATGCTGGAAGAAAGGATAGGTAAACCTGTTTTAGGTGTCCTTCCGTATTTCACAGATATAAATATAGATAATGAAGACTCGGTATGTCTTGATAACAGTGACAGAAAGCTAGATAACAAAAACTATAAACCATCTGAATCTAAAATTGATATTGTGGTCATAAGATTACCCAGGATCTCCAATTTTACAGACTTTGACGTACTTAAGAGAGAAAAAGATATCTGCATAAGGTTTGTGGATGATGCGCAGTCAATAGGTAAACCGGATTTGATTATAATACCGGGTTCCAAGAATACCATAGGCGACTTGAAGTTTATCAAAGAGAATGGTATTGCAGATTCGATTAAAGGTCTTGCAAAGAATGGAGCTATGGTTATCGGGGTCTGCGGTGGATATCAGATGCTTGGTAATGAGATCAGGGATTCGGAAAGCGCAGAATCTAAGATTACTCAAATAGGTGGCCTGGGTCTTATTGATGCAAAGACTATTTTTATGCAGCAAAAGAATACCTATCAGATCAAGGCCAGGTTACACGGAAATCAGGTCAGCCGATCTGACCTGAATTATTTCAATACAAGAAACGAGATAAATGGTTACGAAATTCATATGGGAGAAACAGAGCTACTTAACGGAACATTGCCATTTTTGAAAATCATAGAGAGATCTGAAAAGGAGGTGTGTATGGACGACGGGGCAGTCTCTGATGATGGGAACGTGATCGGTACATACGTACACGGTATTTTGGACAACGATGAATTCAGGTTGGAACTTATCAATTGTCTCAGAAGAAAAAAAGGCCTTTCACCCATTCAACCCGAGGATCTGAGTAAGGTAGACAAAGAGAAACAATATGATAAGCTTGCGGATTTATTTAGAAAGAACATGAAAATGGATTTGATTTTTGGACTGATTAGATAATGGATGATTATTTGACTATACAAATTGCGATTGCCTTTGTTCTCGACATCCTGATTGGAGATCCGAGGTGGCTTCCACATCCTGTAAGGATTATGGGGAAGTGTATTGAATACCTGGAAATATTATTTAGAAAGGTGTTCAGGTCAGAGCGTACGGCAGGCATATTTCTTACAGGTATTATAGTAATGGGATCTTATTTAATAACTTTTAAGATAATAAGCTTCTTTTACGGCTTAGGAACTCTTTGGGGAATTGCTGCCAGTATAATTACTATCTTCTACTCACTTTCTATTCGTGATCTTTTAAATGAAACGAAGGGAGTCTTGAAGGCACTCAAATCCGGTGACTTGCCTAAAGCACGCAGCAATCTTTCCAAGATTGTAGGAAGAGATACTCATAATCTTAGTGAGAAACAGGTTGTAACGGGCTGTATTGAAACCTCGGCGGAAAGCAGTGTTGACGGGATAATTGCACCACTGTTTTATGCCTTTATAGGTGGCCCTGCACTTGCAATGGCATACAAGGCAGTCAATACCCTGGACTCTATGGTTGGATACAAGAACGAAAAATATAACAATTTCGGATGGGCATCAGCCAGACTTGATGATATCGCTAATTTTATACCTGCAAGGATTGCAGCCATAATCCTACCTATATCTTCATTTATATGCGGTGCAGATTTCTCAAATTCTATAAGAATAGTTAATAGGGACGGACAAAAGCACCCCAGCCCAAACAGCGGAATTCCAGAAGCAGCTATTGCAGGTGCATTAAAAATCAGTCTTGGCGGGCCGAGTGTATATGACGGTATACCTTCTGACAAACCCTTTATAGGCGACCCCATAAATAACATTGACTTTGATGATATCAGTAATACTACAAGGATTGTTATGGTCTCAGCAATTATCTTAGTTGTCTCCGGCATCTCCTTTATGCTGATCGGCGATTATTTATCTATGAGTGGAGGATGGTTTGCGCAAAAAATAAATGAACTATTTACCACAAATACATTTTATAAGTTTAATTTTTAATAACTGAATAGGAGCCATTTTCTTGAGTTACTTACCCCGAATTATGATTGCCGGAACAAATAGTGGTGTGGGCAAGACTACGGTTACTTTGGGCATTATGTCCGCCCTGGTCAGTAGGGGGATTAAAGTACAGGGGTTTAAGACCGGCCCTGATTACATAGACCCTTCGCATCATAAATTTGTTACAGGAAATGCATCCAGGAATCTGGACACATGGATGATGAGTGATAGTGTTTGCCGGGAGCTGTTTGAACGTTCGGCTATTGATGCAGACATATCAGTCATCGAGGGGGTAATGGGTCTGTACGATGGCAGTATTGATTCTACAGGGCACGGTACCAGTGCACACCTGGCAAGGGCCTTGTCAACCCCGGTCATCCTGGTAGTCAGTGCGAAGGGCATTGCACAAAGCGCTGGTGCTGTCGTAATGGGTTATAAGGAGTTTGACAAAGATGTAAATCTCTCTGGTGTTATTGTAAACAATGTTGCAAGCCACAGCCATTACGATTGTATTAAGAGATCTATAGAAGAAACCTGCTCGCTCCCGGTTTTTGGTTATTTGTGTAAAGATCAAGAGATAACAATTCCCGAAAGGCATCTTGGCCTTGTTCCTTCAGAGGAAAACATCGGCCATTCTGACCTTTATGAAAAATTAGGAGAAATGGTGCTGGAAACTATAGATATTGATGGGTTACTCAAGGCAGCACGTTCGGCAGGCACATTTCCTGATTACGACAAATCAATTTTTCTGAACAGCAATGATTCTCTGAACGTAACATTGGCAATTGCAAGAGACAATGCTTTCTGTTTTTATTATCAGGATGATATTGAATTATTTGAAACATTAGGGGCCAAGATAAAATACTTCAGCCCTCTTCATGATAAATGTATCCCGGGTGACGTAGATGGTATATTCCTTGGCGGTGGCTTTCCTGAATTAAACGCAGAAAAGCTTATGGAAAATGAAACCATGCGAGAATCTATATTGGATGCACATAATAATGGAACTATAATATATGGTGAATGTGGAGGAATGATGTACCTGCTGGAAAAATTAATTGACTGTGATGGTAGATCGTTTAAGATGTGTGGAGTGCTTAGTGGTACATCCGGGATGGAAAACAAGAGGCAGGGGTTGGGATACATCATTGTTGATGCAACAAGTGACAATGTGATCTGCAAAAGGGGGGATACATTCCGTGCGCACGAATTCCATTGGTCTAGATTACTGGACGTCGCTGATGATACTGTTTTTGCTTATAAAACACAAAAAAGCAATGGTAAACAATCCAAGTCTGATGGTATTTACAGGAAAAATGTTTTAGCATCGTACACTCACGTACATTTCAGCAGCAATCCGGAACTTGCGAAGAATATATTGTCAGCTATGGTAAAGGCTTCAAGAAATAAACTGGTAGCAGAAAGGACTTAACCGGAAAATGAGTATTAAAACAGGCGTAGTTGTGCTTGCGCATGGCAGTAAGGTCAGAAGCGGTAATGAGGGTTTGTTTAAGATAGTAGAAATGTTGCGTGCAATGGAAAAATGGGACATGGTTGAAGCATGCTTTCTGCAACTGGCAAAACCCGGGCTTACCGAGGCAGTTGATGACATAGTTGGAAGAGGAGCAAAGAGGGTGGTAGTTATGCCTCTATTATTATTCAGCGGAAATCATGTCTTGAAGGACATTCCCGAGGAAATAGAGAAGGAACGTAAGAAATATCCTGAAGTAGAATTCTGCTATACAAAAAACATTGGTGCTGACGAACGCATTGCCCAGATAACAAGAGAGAGAATAGATGAGGCAATAAATCACGCCTAGTAAACAAAAACCAAGTAATTTCTAATAAGTTGTTACATACCCGTATGAACATGGAAAACCAAGCGAAAGACTATTCAGAAAACCCGCAGGAAATAATTAATGAAAGTTTTGATATTATCGACAATCTTGTCGATTTTGAAAAAATACCGGAGGCTTCCAGGCCGATAGTAAGAAGGGTCATTCACGCAACAGGCGATACTGACTTTGCAGACAATCTTATAATTAATCCTATGGCTGTAGATGCTGCAGTAAATGCTATAGCCACAGGAAAATCTATAGTTACGGATGTTAATATGGTCAAGGCGGGAATTAGCGCAAAGGCAATAGATCGATTCGGAGGAAAGATAATCTGCAGGATTGCAGATGAAGTTGTTGCCCAAAAGGCCAAAGAGACTAATAAAACCCGTGCTATTACGTCCATGCAGGAGTCCCTGGCCGACATATCTGGGGGTATTGTCGTGATTGGAAATGCCCCAACGGCTGTCTTTTCAATCATTGACCTTATCAGAAGAGAAGGGGTAGTTCCAGCGCTTGTAATAGCGGTACCTGTTGGCTTTGTAAAGGCGGCTGAATCAAAAGAGGCTTTAATGACATTCCTTGATAACAAAAAAGACATTCAGATTCCTTATATAGTTAACATCGGTAGAAAGGGCGGAAGTGCAGTTGCAGTCGCAATTGTAAATGCTTTAATTAATATTACCAAAGAAGCAAAGGGAACATCGAATTAAACTATTATGAAACATAATTACGGATATACAACAGGAAGCTGTGCGGCTGGAGCAGCGAAAGGAGCTGCCTATGGACTCCTTCAGGGAACAATACCCGATACCGTAGACTTGACAACACCGGCAGATGTAACACTAAAATTAAACCTCATTCATCGCAGAGTTGGTAAGGATTTTGCCGAATGTGCTGTTCGTAAATACTCCGGAGACGATCCTGATATTACAAATGGTTGTGAAGTCTATGTCAGGGTCACAAGGTCAGAGGCAAATGGAGTAAGGTTCATCGGGGGTGATGGTGTCGGCCTGGTTACAAAACCGGGACTGCAGATTTCTCAGGGTGAACCGGCTATAAATCCTGTACCACGATCTATGATCAAGGATTCTCTAAAAGAGGTTCTTGGTAAACATGGTGGGCTAGAAATTTCTGTATCCGTACCTGAAGGTAAAAAGCTGGCAAAAAAGACATTTAACGGTCGATTGGGCATAGTTGATGGTATTTCCATTATAGGAACTACCGGTATTGTCAGGCCAATGTCTCTGGATTCATTCAAGGTTTCACTTTTGTGTGGTTTGGATGTTGCAAAGGCGGCAGGCCATGATTCAATTGTTCTTGTTCCGGGAAGTATTGGAGAAACAGGATTCCTCAAGCATTTCAATATCTCTAAATATCAGGTAATCCAGATGAGTAATTTCGTTGGCTTTATGCTTGATGAGGCAGTTAAACGCGGATTCAGAAATGTAATAATAGGAGGGCATCCGGGTAAACTGGCAAAGCTGATTCGTGGTGACTTTAATACGCACAGCTCAAAGTCAAAACCGGCAAATGATATCCTGATCAAGATATTCAAGAGAGAGAAAATAAGTTCTGCACTGATCAACGAACTTAACGATTCCTCTACAGTAGAAGGAATGGTAGAGATTATTAAGGAACATAATTTTATGCAGGTATTTGATCGTATTGCAGATGATGTTCAATCAGCGGCTGGTCGGCACATTTTGTCTAAAGCAAAAATTGGAACAATATTGTTTGATATGAGGAAAAACATTATTGGGGTTTCTAAGGGTTTTAAGGATTGGCAAAAAAGCTTGTAAACAAAATCATTATAGTAGGCTGTGGTCCGGGTTCAAAGAAGTTTATGACTGGCCAGGCCTCGCAATACATAAAAGATGCTGATGTTCTGGTCGGAAGCAGGAGACTATTGTCTTTATTCCAGAATTCAGAGGCTGTTAAGTATACTCTCAACAGAAATTACAAACAGCTTATCACTCGAATCATTTCTCTGAGCAAGAATAAAAGTGTAGTGGTCCTTGTAAGTGGTGATCCTGGCTTCTTCAGTTATGCTAAACTTATAGTTGACAAGGCAGGAATAGAAAATTGTGAAGTTGTTCCCGGCATCAGTTCAGTTCAGTTGGCTTTTGCCAGGATTGGCAGGACCTGGAATGATGCTTGTTTTATGAGCCTGCATGGACGAACAGGCAGGCTTGCTGAACTCATCAGAAGGGTTAGAGAGAATGAAAAGGTTGCAGTATTAACAGACAATTCTAATAATGTAAAGCTTATTGCCAGAAAATTATTAGATGAAGGCTTGAAAGAGAGAAAGATATACGTCTGCGAAAATCTTTCTTTGGACAAAGAGAGAATTCGTGAATTTGATGTAACATCTCTGCTGAGGGTACAGGTAAAAGGCTTAAACGTGATTATAATTCTGGATGAAGAATCGAGTGAATAAGAATAGTGAAGCAGGAGAATTTTATGGTGTAGGTGTAGGCCCTGGAGATAATGAATTAATTACATTAAAGGCCGTTCGTATTATAAAGTCTGTAGATTGTATCTTTGCACCAAGAGCAGATTCAAAGAAATCAAGCCTGGCGTTAGACATAGTTAAGGACATTACGGCAGGGAAACGTATTGTTGAGCAGATTTATCCCATGGTCAAGGATAAGACAAAACTTGAAGCAGCATGGAGAAAGTCTGCAAATGAGATAAAGGACGAAATAGAATCCGGGAACAGTGTAGCTTATTTGACCATTGGAGACCCGTTAACATTCAGTACATATTGTTATCTTTTACAGCAACTCTCCAAAATTATCCCCTCACAAAACATCCACACAATTCCCGGTATTACGTCTTACAATGCTGTTGCGAGTCTGGCTAATTTCCCCATGATTGAACAGGACGAAAAACTGGCCATAATACCCGTATCGAATGATATCAGCGAATTGCGTCCTGTGCTTAACAATTTTGATACTGTAGTCCTGATGAAGGTGGCAAAGAAGCTGGACGAGGTGATTGACCTTCTGGAAGAAATGAAACTAATTGACAATTCACTGTTTGCTTCTTATGTTGGATTTGATAACGAATATATTACCAGAGACCTTAGCTCACTTAAAAGAAGTGGCAAGGGGTATTTATCCGTAATCATCGTCAGAAAAATAAAATAGCTATTCTCAAACAATTTGTAGTATATTATGTTAATTAAATAAGTTAGAACCTTTATAGAGAGATTATGGAAAAATTAGAGAAGTTCAAAAAACTGGGATTGTCAGAAAATGCATTATTGGCGCTAAAGAGAAGGGGATTTGAAGAACCAACTCCGATTCAGCAGAAGGCCATCCCAATTCTGTTAAAAGATAAAAGCGACCTGATTGGTCAGGCACAAACCGGTACAGGAAAGACAGCCGCATTTGGTCTGCCAATTATTGAACGGATAAAAGAAAAGACAAAAAAGATTCAGGTTCTTATTCTTGCCCCAACCAGAGAACTAGCCATCCAGATTTCAGAGGAACTAAACTCTCTGAAAGGAAACAAGAAATTACATATAGTGCCTATATATGGAGGCCAATCTATAGAACTACAGCTCAGAAGTTTAAAGAAAAACGTCGACATAGTAGTAGGTACCCCCGGACGTGTAATAGACCACATCAAAAGAAAAAGCATGAGTCTGAAGGATATATCATATTTAGTGCTGGATGAAGCGGATGAAATGCTGAATATGGGTTTTCTCGAGGATGTAGAACTTATTATGAATGCTACTAATAAGCAGAAAAGAACTATGCTGTTTTCTGCCACAATGCCTAAGGAAATATTGCGAATAGCTAAAAAGTATATGGGCGAGTATGAGTTTGTAGCAATAAAGAAAGAACAGCTGACTGCAAATCTGACAGACCAGATATATTTTGAAGTATCTACTTCAGACAAGTTTGATGCATTATGCAGGATTATAGATATCGAACATGAGTTCTATGGCCTGGTTTTCTGCAGGACAAAGGTTGACGTAGACAAGATAGGCAGGCGTCTTGTCGACAGAGGATATGATGCAGATGCACTGCATGGTGATATATCGCAGTATCAGAGAGAAACTATCCTGAATAAATTTAAGAGAAAGAGAACCAATATTCTCGTAGCTACAGATGTTGCTGCGAGAGGTATTGATATCATTGACCTGTCACACGTAATTAATTATTCCTTACCTCAGGATCCTGAATATTACGTACACCGAATAGGAAGAACCGGAAGGGCAGGGAAAGAAGGCACAGCAATAACGTTTGTTACACCGGAAGAATACAGGAGCCTTCTGTTTATACAGAGAATAACCAAGGCCAAGATTAGAAAAGAAAAGATACCTAAAGTAAAAGACATCATAGATTCAAAGAAAAAACGGATAAAGACACAACTTAAGAGTATTATTAAATCAGAAATAAATGGTGATTACATCAACATGGCGCAGGAACTGCTGGAGGATCAAGAACCTGAAAATATCATAGCGGCTCTTCTTAAACATTCATATCAGGATGAACTTAGTGGCAAGGGCTACAGCGAAATCAAAGATATATCTGTTGATAAAAAGGGAACAGCGAGACTGTTTGTGGCACTTGGCAAATCAGATGCTATGACGCGTAAAAAGCTGGTAACTATGATTAAGCACAAAACTAATATCAAAGAAAGCAAAATAGATGATGTCAAAATATTTGACAAATTCTCGTTTATAACAGTTCCTTTTGAAGACGCAGAGATAATTCTACATATATTCAAAAAGGAAGGTAAAGGTAAAAGACCGATAGTCGTACGGGCCAAAAAGAAGCAGTCTAAAAGATAATCACCAAATTGATTCAGAGTATGGTAGGGGGGGCAACAGGTTTGATGGTAAAATCTATGACGAAATGCCTATGTCAATATACCCTGCTTATACTTATTTCTTCTACCTTCCTGCCTCTCTTTTGTACATCGCTTTCAGCCTTTGAGAGGCGTCCCGGTACTCTTTTCCCACCTGATAAGATATTCCTGCTTGAAGAACCCCGGGACTGGCAGAATACAGAAGAAATCCTGGATCGGCTTCGGATAAATCCCGGTGATAAAATTGCAGATATAGGGGCGGGTTCAGGATATTTCACTATTCCTTTAGCTTTAAGAGTAGGGGACAAAGGTATAGTTTTTGCCGAAGAGATTCAAATAGAGATGGTCAACTTCATCTCAAAAAAGGTAGAGAAACAGGGGCTGAACAATGTCAGGGTTGTTTTTGGGAAAGTAGAAGACCCCTCACTTCTGGATGATTTTTTCAATCTTGTCTTCCTTACTAATACATATCACGAATTGGAAAAACCTGTCTTAATGTTAGAAAACATAAGGAAAGACCTCAAATACAACGGAAGATTGGCCATCATTGACTGGGACCCTACATTAAAATCACCGTTCGGGCCCCCAATGGATATGAGAGTTTCCAAAGAGACAGTCATTAAAGAGGTGGAGAGAATCGGATTTGATTTGATAGAAAAGCACAGGTTTATGCCATATCATTATTTCCTGGTATTCAGAAAGAAGCCTTAAGCACAAGCGCTTAAGATATTAAACCCGGGCAGAAAGATATCTAATGTGAGTTTTCTGCCTTTTTCTTTGGATCCATTAAACGTCTGATAAGATATCTTATGTTATGTTCGTGATATATCGTGATTTCGCCTGTTTTGCCCTATACTGCACTAAATCACGTATTTACACTGTTTTGCTATCAATATACACATATGAGCAATAATAGCCCCCTTCTGCGCGTAAATGAGATATTTAAGAGTATTCAGGGCGAATCCTCCTATGCAGGGATCCCATGCGTCTTTGTCAGGCTGACAGGATGTAATCTGAGGTGTACGTATTGTGATACAACTTATGCCTATGACGAGGGGGCTGAGATGTCTGCAAGCAAAATATTAAATACGGTAAAAGGATATGGCTGCAAGAATGTCTGTGTCACGGGGGGCGAGCCCCTTCTACAGAACAGTGTCACTAAATTGATAAATCTTCTAAAAAAGAGCCATTATAAGATATTTGTAGAAACAGGCGGAAGCATTAACATAGACAAGGTTCCGAAGGCTGTAACCAGAATAATGGACATAAAATGCCCAGACAGCGGAATGGATAAGGAGATGGACTGGAAAAATATTGAGAGACTAAAAGCCAGTGATGAAGTAAAATTCATAATATCATCTAAAAAGGATTATGAATGGGCTAAACGAATTACCAGAAAATTCAAATTAACAGACAGGGCACATATATTATTCGGCATTGCATATGGGAAGATGAAACCAAAGACCCTTGCCGGGTGGATTTTAAAAGACAATCTTGATGTACGTGTCCAGCTTCAACTTCAAAAGTACATATGGCCGGACAAGGAAAGGGGTGTATGAGCATTAAAAGAAAAAAGGCACAATCAAATTCATCATCAAAGAAGCGTGTGAGCATTAAAAAAAAGCCACAATCAAGTACATCTAAGAACAAAGGGCTAGCTATAGTTCTTTTAAGCGGAGGCATTGACAGTTGTGTAACAACTGCTATTGCAAATGCGGGGCACACTATCGCCCTGCTTCATGTTGGATATTCTCAGCGTACTCAACCGCGAGAATATAAATCATTCAGGGCGATTGCAAATTATTACAAAGTACCAGAGGCAAGGATTTTCTCAACGAAGATTGATTATTTAAGTAAGATAGGCGGTTCCAGCCTTACTGATCAGGACATACCTGTAGATAAAGACAGCACGAAAAGTCAAATCCCACTGTCTTACGTACCATTCAGGAATACTCATCTATTATCAATCGCCGTCTCCTGGGCTGAGATAATCAAGGCAGAGGAAGTATATATCGGGGCAGTTCAGCAGGATAGTCCGGATTACCCGGATTGCAGGGCCAAATACTTTGATGCATTTAACAGGCTTGTAAAAGTAGGGACAAGACCTTCAACCAACATAAAAGTGGTTACCCCCCTATTGGAAATGAATAAAGCTAAGATTGTCAAAAAAGGAATCGAGCTTAATGCCCCTCTGCACCTCACCTGGTCATGTTACGAAAAAAATGACATAGCATGCGGCTGCTGTCAGAGCTGTACACTACGCCTGAAGGCATTCAAAGATGCTAGAGTTAAAGACAAAATCCCATATATTTAAAATGGAACGCAGTATTCTATCAACAGTCTTATTTAAACGGCTCTATAATCTCCACATTGTCAGGCAAACTCAAGACAAACTCTTTATCGGATATCTCTGTATTAATCTCAATATGGGTTAAATGAATAGTGTTTATGATCTCACCGTCACTCTCAAAGAGCTGATATTGCACCGGCAGCCAGAGTCCCTCTTTGATCCATAATAGTGTCCTGTCGTATTCTGAATCGAAGGTCTTCCGGGGAATGAGTTCCAGGTGGAATAGTGTCTCTTCTTCCGTAGAAATGACGTCCAGGAGCGTGACTTCGTAATTCCTCTTAACCTTCTCCACAGTATAATTATAGCCTAATTCAAATATATCCACTCCCTGCGGCGAATCGGCATCACCGCTCATTGCATATTTTTCGACCTGTTTTTCTTTAATATGATATATCCATATATAAGATCCGTCTATAACGTTGATCTCGTTCCTCGGCGGAAAGAAGTTAACGTTAATCAGCTTCGGCTTTTTAAATTGTAGAAATCCAACAGAAACCTCCTCCGAATCAAGCAAGGTGATAACCCTTGAGTACTTTATCTCTGCCTCCATTGTATCCAGCTTGGAATTCGCCTCTTCTATTTTTACCAGTATTTCGTCCAGATCATAGTCACCAATATTTCCCGATCCGGATGAAACTGCAGGATTCAGCGTTAAGAAACAAAAGGCAAGTGCAATAATGATAAAAGAGAGCTTATTTATAAACATAGCCGATTCTAACATTGGCAATTAAAATTTCAAGGAATAAGTAAAAACACAACCTTCAGTCGTAAATCTAAAATCGTAAATCGTCAATCCAGTCTCCCCCTGCCTTTAAATGTTGACAGTAAAATAAGCAACTGTTACCATAATGACCAAAATGTTTTCTTAATTCGTTTTCCCGCCTGAATGACATAGTCGGGCGGGTATCTGCAGAAATTCCTGCCCGCCAAGCTGTTTGGCGGGTGTGTCCCATATATTCTAAGGAGTGACCTCATCTCTAATACATTTGCTGTTATTGGTGGAAGTGAAGCCTACAATCTATTGATGTCTAATAAATTAAATGGTGAACGTATTGGGCAGATAGATACCCCTTTTGGAGAATCTCAGGCAATATTCAAGATAGATGCAGAATATGGCAGCTTTCTATTCCTTTCGCGTCATGGCGAGAAAGGTTATTCCAAGACGGCTCCGTACGTCAACTACAGGGCGAATATTTATGCACTGAAGGAACATGGGATAAAGCAAATTGTATCATGGTCTGGACCAGGCGCCATTAATACTGAATATAAGATTGGTCAATATGTAGTTGTTGATGATCTGATTGACGAGACCAAAGGCAGGGAATACACTTTTTTTAAGGACAAGGGAATAGGCTTCATTCGACAAAGTCCTGTATTCTGCCCGAGTCTCAGGCTTTCCATAATCGACTCTCTGAAATCGCTCAAGTTTGATTATTCGGTAAGTGGTACTTATGTATGCACACAGGGACCTCGTCTTGAAACGCCTGCTGAAATCAAGAAATATGCTTCTTTTGGTTCCGATCTGGTGGGAATGACACTGATCCCGGAGGTGTTCCTTGCTAAGGAGCTCGAGATGTGCTATGCGTCTATATGCTATGTCACCAATTATGCGGAGGGCATTATTGACTGTGAATACAGGCCTGGAGAACTGTTTGAGGGTCTTTCATCAGACAATGATAGAGAGGCCGTTGCAAATAGTGTAAGCCGATTTCCTGTCATTATTGCAGCAATAGCAGGCGCTATTAACAATCATGATATGAATTGCAAATGTCAATTATCAATGGAGCGATATAGAAAAAAGGGAATTATTGGTGATGATTGGCATAAGTGGGTTTCATCGTGAAAGGCGTATGCTTATAAGTTCGTTGACAGTTTGAGAAATTATAATGCTATTATTAAAATCAAGGTACTTATTAAAAGATCCATCTACCGTAATTGATGATGGTGCAGTCTTGATTGACGATGGAAAGGTAAAGTTTGCAGGATGTGCCAACGATATTAGCAGCCATGAGTCATGCCAGATTGTTGATCTTGGAAATTCAGCAATAGTGCCCGGATTTGTAAATACTCATACCCACCTTGATTTGACACATTTACACAATTTTATTAAATACAATGGAGACTACACGGAATGGATAAGACAACTGGTTAATGCAAAGAAAGAGTGGACAGAGAGTGAATATCTGTCATCCATTCGCTCAGGAATTAAGAACAGCCTTGAGTCAGGTACGACAACCGTGGCCGATATCACCAGAAACGGACTTGCTCTGGAGGAATTACAGAAAAGCAATATAAGAAAAACTCTTTTTTATGAACTTATAGATTTTAATCCGGATAGCGCAGAGAGTACGATTGACAGCTTTAAAAATATAATAAGCAAGGTCAAGCATGACGACCTTCTATCAATTGGAATATTCCCGCATGCACCTTATACCGTCTCAGAAGAGCTTTACAGAATATCTAAAACCGTTTCCGACGAATTAGGTTTAAGTATTGCCACTCATATATCTGAAACAATCGATGAGGCCAATTTCTTAACAAGAGGGGCTGGAAATTTTGCCTCTCTCTTAAGAGATTTTGATATGTTAAAAGAGTGGAAGCCTCCCGGTTTAAGGCCTGTGAATTATATGAAAAATATTGGATTTTTAGAGAACGGCTGTATACTTGTTCATTGTAATTATTTAAAAGGTGAAGAAGTCGATCATATTGAAGAATCTAACTCGACTATTGTCTTCTGTCCCAGGAGCCATAAATATTTCCGTCATAAAGATCATCCTTTTTATATGCTTGGAAATCGTAACATAAACATTGCACTTGGAACTGATAGCCTGGCAAGCAACGATTCACTCAGCATATTAGATGAAATGAAGTATATTTATACACAGCACAAAACTTCAAAACCTAAGGATATTCTTTACATGGGTACTATTGCAGGGGCAACTGCCTTAAGGCTAGATAATAAGATTGGAAAACTTGAAGAGGGTTATGCTGCTGACATTGCGGTAATTGACTTTAAAAAAGAAAAAGTAACCAATGTTTACGATGGGCTCTTTTCTCAAGATTCTGAGTGCGTTCTTACGGTTGTTTCTGGAACAATTTGTTATGATAAACACGAAGTAAGCAAAGAAGCATCAATTAACTAGACTAATACGTTAAGGAGTGGCTTATAGATGTTAGACATCAACATTATTCGAAACGATATTGAAAAAGTAAAACAGGCTATTGTTAATAAGAATGAAACAACAAGTCTAGGCTCATTCCAGAAACTCGATTCAAAACGTAAAGCGCTTTTGATTGAATGTGATGAGCTTCGAAACAAACGAAATGTCACTTCAAAAGAAATCAGTAAATTAAGGTCTAAAAAGGAAGATGCCTCAGGATTGATACAAGAAATGAAGGGGGTTTCTGACAGGATAAAGCAACTGGAATCAGAAACTAATACCGTGAGCAATGATCTGGACTCTTTACTTATAAGGATTCCAAACATACCGGCAGATGATGTTCCTGTAGGAAAAGATCCAACATCAAACGTTATTGTAAAATCATGGGGAGAAAAAAAAGCATTCCCTTTTACCCCCCTCCCCCACTGGGATTTAGGTAAGAAGCTGGACATTTTAGATTTTGAGAGAGCTGCCAAAATATCCGGTGCCGGATTTACACTGTATAAGGGTGCAGGCGCAAGACTGGAACGCGCACTCTACAATTTCATGTTGGACCTCCACACACAAGAGCATGGATATCGTGAAGTACTGCCGCCTTATCTTGTAAACAGGACTTCTATGACTGGAACCGGGCAATTGCCCAAGCTGGAGGAAGATATGTATAGACTTCCTGATGATGATCTGTTCCTTATCCCTACCGCGGAGGTTCCGGTAACAAACATTCATGCAAATGAGATATTATCAAGCAAGGAACTTCCAATTTTATACGCTGCCTATACACCGTGCTTCAGGCGCGAAGCAGGTTCATACGGAAAGGATACCCGGGGTATGATACGGGTTCATCAATTTAATAAGGTGGAATTGGTGAAATTTGTACAGCCTGAAACCTCTTATGATGAGCTTGAGTCCCTGTTATCTGTTTCGGAAAAGGTCTTGCAGCTGTTGGGTCTGCAGTATCAGGTAGTGAAACTATGTACTGGTGATTTGAGTTTTGCTGCCGCAAAGTGCTATGATATTGAGGTATGGTCTCCCGGTGTAGACAAATTCCTCGAAGTATCTTCATGCAGTAACTTCGAGGATTTTCAGGCCAGGAGGAGTAATATTCGCTATCGTGATGATGATAAAGGCGACCTGAGGTTCGTTCATACATTAAATGGTTCCGGTGTTGCGCTACCCAGAACTATGATTGCTATTATTGAAACATATCAAAGGGAGGATGGTTCTGTAGAGATACCTGAAGTGCTCAGGCCCTACATGAATGGATTAGACATAATCAGTAGTGATTAAGAATTATGCAATGTAACTACTGCCTGAGCTGCGGCAGCCTCAGACCTTCCTATTGAATCAAGACCTTCATTCGTTGTTGCTTTAACATTAACCCTTTCAGGTTCTACCATTAAGAGCTCAGAAATCCTTTTCTCCATATCCTTTTTCTGACCGCTTATCTTTGGCTCCTGCGAGATGAAGACTACATCAACATTATTTACACGCAGACCCTTCTCCCCTACCAGTTCCATTATCTTGTTCAGAAGGATTTGACTTGATATACCCTTCCATTTGTCGTCTGTGTCAGGGAAGTGTTCACCAATGTCTCCCAAGGAAGCAGCACCCAATACAGCATCACCAATGGCATGTAAAACAACATCGGCATCAGAATGCCCTGATAATCCTGAGTGATGATCTAAAGAGATACCACCTAAGATCAATTGCCTGTCTTTTACAAAACGATGTATGTCGTAACCGATTCCTACATACATAAGAGATATGGGGAAAATGTTTAAGGCTGATTTAATAAAAAATGATGAATTGAGGTGTTAGAGAAATTGCAAATTCTTTAATGAGGCGTCTAATATCCTTCTTCCTTGAGTTCAGCAAGTCTCTCATTTGTAATCCTAAGATATTCCGTTTCCTTACAAGTTTCTAATGCCATTTCATAGTGTCGTACAGCTTCTTCGTAATTACCCAGATAATTATCGTATACCCTTGCCGCCTTGAAACGGGCGGGCCTGTTGGTATGTGGATTAAGCTCGTAACATTTAACGTAGTAAAATGCAGAACCTTCATAATCTTTGAAATGATGACTTTCATAAACGCCCGCAAGCTCAAAAGCCGCATCATCAGCCAGGTCGCTTTCCGGATATTCGTCTAATATCTTTTTGAACCTTGCAGCAGCGTATGTTAATTTAGATTTTCTACTGGTCAGGTTCAATATATTTTTATAATTCTTTCCGTCTTGAAATAGTATATTTGCTTCTTCTATGTTTTGTGTGGGACTGATATCTGACACATCTTCTTTGGCAGTCAAATATTTGAGTTGAGGAACTTTATTAAGTGCTTTTAGTTCCTTTCTGGCCTTTTTTACTCTGGAATGATATCCGATGTCCATATAAAACTGAATTAATTCCGACAATGCATTTTTGTAGCTTTCCCTGGATGATTTTATAGTGTTGACTATCTGCCCTTCGCTGGTCTTCATTCCAGACAGGTCTCTGGATTCATTTAGAGTACATGCTTCACAAAACTCCTGCCCATCAGCAATCCGTTCGTAGCAACGTTGACAACTCGCCGCCAATGCAAAATTGGAAACAGTGAAGATTGAAGCAATTAGCGAAAGTATAATTATATTTCTCAAATTCTTTCCTTATTTTATCAGAGCTTCTATCTCAAATACTATTAACTATTGCCGCTTTTACGTATTAAATCCTTAGTTTGCTCTGAAAGTGTTTTTAAATCTGTAATCTGTCTGTTGATCTCTTCTCTTTCAGACCATCTGGTATCACGATATGAAGATATCCTGTTTCCGATATCTTCTATTACCCTGTCTATTATCTTCTCAAATTCAAACTGTATCATATTGTTATATCTCTCGCTGATTGCATCAACCCTCTGGACAAATTCACTTCTATATTTTTTCCGTTTAAGTGGATAGATTGAAAAACCAATTCCAGCCAGGATTCCGGCTACAACCAACCCTAAGATGTTTGGAATGAATAATGTACTAAGACCAATTATAATGGCTATTGCCAGTCCTTCTAAAACAACGAAATTTATAAACCCGCCTTGTACAACCCTGTATACCCTTGCTCCCTCTAATTCTCCATCAAGTTCCTGAAATTGGTTTGCAAACTCCCTTAGATTTACATGCTTTTCAGACTCACGACTTGAAGAATAATGCTCTTTGCGTTTTGGTGACTCTTCATTTATTTTTCGTTGTAAGGAAATCTCAGATTCAATGTAGTCATGTGCCATATCCCACAAAATATTATTATTTCTGTCAACATAGTCTATAGCATCATTTATTATCCGTTCCAATTCTGTCCTCGGATTTGCCATTCCAAATACTTCTCTCTTGAATTTGTCGTCAATCTTTTCGCGTGCAAACTTCGTTGTGATGGTGGCTCTAATATTCACATAATAATTCAAGAAGCCGTCAACCTTTTCCTTTAATCTGGAGAAAACAGATTGTATCTCTATCTTGTATTTAAGGATATAGTCTGTCATATCCTGCCTTTTGCTTCTCAATCGTTTTTCGAACATTTCAACGCTTTTGATTTCGGTGTTACAATGCGACACCTTTTCCTCCAGACCTCCCTTTAGATCGTCAAAGACATTTGTAAGGTACTTTAAAGGGCTTAGAATCTTAAGATCCATTTTCGTTTCATAATCCATCTTTTCAAAGATGAAATTCTCAACCATTTCAATGTTGCTTTTTTGCAGTACTTCTGCATCGCCGGATGTTCTTGCCAGAAAAGCATCTTTTGTTGATATGGTAATTATTTTAGGCTCGAATCCAAATAGCCTGTAAAAGTTTTTTTCTATAAATGTTACTATTTCACTTTGCTCTTCATCAGTCTTTAAATCTATCTTATTCAATAAGAACAGAAGTTTTCTGTCCCACTTGCCTTTTAGTAGCTGGAGAAAGGCCCTCTCACTTTCTGTAAAAGGATGGTCTGCTGATGTGACAAAGAGAACTACTTCAGCCCGATGAATAAAGTTTTCGGTAATCTGTTGATGTTCTGCTATTATCGAGTTAGTTCCGGGTGTGTCGACAATTATAATATCTTTTAACGCATCCAAAGGATATGTCATCCTGCACTGTTGATCATCAATATCTTCTGATGATATATCATCTCCGTAAGTTAACAGCGTGATTTTACCTGTTGATGGAGTGGGACCGTCTTCGAGAATTCTTTTTCCACAGAGTGCATTGACGAAGCTGGATTTTCCGGAATTGTATTCACCTGCAACAACCATGTATAAAGGTTCACTTATTTGAGAGGCCATTTCAGAGACTTTTTTCTCTATTTCAACGTCCCCTATTCTATAAAAGAACTTTTTCACGTCCTGTAGGAGATTAACAACCTGTTCTATACTATGCTGGTTTTCCGGTGTTTTTGCTATTTCTAACATAATTTAAATTGTTTACTTTTTTATCTTAAATAAAGGCAGAATGAATGTCTTTATTAACAAACACTTATGGCAGTTGATTATAAAACATCGTGTCTATGCGTCAAGTAAATTTTCTTCTGTATTTATACAGGCTATTGCATCAATCTCTATTTGAGCATCCATTGGTAATTTTGCTACCTGTACGGTAGACCTGGCAGGTGGCAAATCATTGAAATATTGTGCATAGGTCTCATTTACTGCAGGATAGTCTTCCAGGTCAGTCAGAAAAATAGTTGTTCGCAGTACATTATCAAGAGAAGAACCACCTGCTGCCAGAACATTATTCAGGTTCTCAAGTATCAGCTTTGTCTGCCCTTTAATGTCACCTTTCAGGATTTTGCCGGTTTCTGGTTCTATCGGTATTTGACCTGAAGCGAAAATAAGATTGCCAAATCGAATTGCCTGTGAATATGGTCCTATTGCCTGTGGGGCATCCTTAGTTGAAATGATTTCTTTCTGCATATTTATTCCTCCAGATTCGTTTCATAGCATAAAATAAATACTGTATTCATTTTTCCAATACAACTACAGTTATATTCTTGAATTTAAAGAGTTATTCTGATATTTTCAAGCATAATAAGGAATTTATCATGCAATTATTAAAGAACAAACTAAATACAGACCTGAGCGACATACGTGAAAAAGTTGTAGATGGTCACCGCCTTGATTACGAAGACGGTATCAGATTATTTGAGTCTTCAGATATACTTATGATTGGCAGCCTTGCAAATATAGTCAGGGAAAGAATAAACAAGAATAGAGCTTACTATATTATAAACAGACACATAAATTATACAAATATATGTAAAAACAGGTGCAAGTTTTGTGCCTTCAGCCGTAATATAGATGAAGAAGGCGCTTACCAGATGAGCATTAAAGAAATATTGGACAATGCCTCACAAATCATTCATGACAATTCTACCGAACTACATATTGTTGGCGGCCTTCACCCTGAACTGGGGCTTGATTACTATGTTGACATGATAAGTTCGATTCACGAAAAGTTTCCTGATGTGCACCTTCAAGCATTTACGGCTGTTGAAATAGCCCACTTTGCTGAAATCTCAGGCATGTCGATATATGAGACATTAAAGAAATTAAAAGATGCTGGCCTTGGGTCTCTTCCCGGCGGCGGGGCTGAAGTCTTTTCTACAGATGTAAGGAAAGAACTTTGTCCGGAAAAGCTTAGCGGCGATGAGTGGCTGAACACCATGAGGACTGCTCACAATTTGGGTATGAGGAGCAACACAACCATGTTATACGGCCACATAGAAAAGAACGAAGATAGAGTAAACCATTTATTAAAGCTGCGTGAACTTCAAGATGAGACTGGTGGATTCATGTCATTTATCCCTCTGGCGTTTCATCCGAAAAATACTGATCTGAAAGATTTCTCCAGTACAGCCGGAATTCTGGACCTAAAGATGCTGGCCATAGGAAGATTAATGCTGGACAATTTTGATCATATTAAAGCATTCTGGATAATGCTCGGTATTAAGCTGGCACAAATATCACTAAGTTTTGGGGTTGATGATATAGATGGCACAGTGGCTGAAGAAAAGATTACACACTCTGCCGGGGCTGAAACACCAGAGGCATTGACGGTAGATGAAATTAAATCACTGATAGAAGAAACTGGACGTGAACCTGTTGAAAGAGACACCCTTTACAACCAGGTAAATTAGAAACAGTCAACTAACTGAATGGAATGTAAGAGCTCCATTTCAAATCGTTTTTCCACAAATAGAAAAGGCCCTTTAAAACATCTTTGCAGACGCCTTAAAGAGCCTTTTATCAATCTTACTTAAAATTATTTAGCACCAAAAGCTCTAACAATGTTTACAAGCTTCTGAATAGCGCTTTCTGAAACCCTTCCTCTACACTTTGTGCAGCCTTTTTCATTAGCTTCCAGGAACTTTATAAGCTGTTCGTCTGTTTTTGAAGACTGCCAGCCTGCATCTGTGAAATCTGGAACGCCCATTTTATGACCTTCACTTGTTCCCTTACCACCGTTACCGTGGCAATATACACAAGTTTCCATTGTACCAAATGAACCCTGAATAGCACCGGTTGCAAAAACAAAGTAATAACTCTTTTCCGGATTTCCGTACAAGTCCTCCAGTTCATCTGCCTGACTGGTAAAGCTTAAAGCGAAACATGATACTGCAACAATTGCTGCGATACACAATAAATTAATTTTCTTCATTTATAAAACCCCCTCTAATCATAACGATTACAAATTCTATCTAAACTTGAGTAATATATTAAACTCTTTAGAACACGTACTTACGGTCTCAGTCGCATCTCTGTACGATATACTTTGTGGCATGCCTTACATGAAAGATACAAAAATCTCATAGAGTGCCCGACTGATTCAATAGCACCTTCTGCTGCAGAGCCCGCAGCTGTTACTATATGTTCAAGGTGGGTTGCGACAAGCTTAGATATCGCCGCATGGTTCTTGTCACCGTGCTCTCGCTTTCCCTCATTTTCAAGAGCTTTTGTTGCTGCTGCTGTAACACCTTTGTAATCGTAGGGATTAAATTCATCACCAGGGAGCAGTCCATCGTTCATCTTAATCAACTGGTAATGCTTTATCTGCTCTTTACATATTTCCTTATCTGACGCAAATCCGACGGTTGTACCTGCCATAAACATTGCTACTACTATTAAGCCTGCTACAAAGAAATTTTTTCCCTTCATTTTACTTATGCCTCCTTAAATTAAAAAAAATTAAGCTCCTTTCACTGGTTAGCCAAAGAGTTAAGCCTTGGTCTGTACGTATTTATAACAAACCTTGTAAAGTTCTACATAATATCTATTTTAAAATATAAAACTCCACCCCCCTTTCCTTTGTGAATACATAAAGATGTGAGATCTTATTTAATCAAAGCCTCCAATCCGGGCCAAATATATCATCGTACAGGAACAGAGTCAAGTAAAAACTCCGACTAAATAACTAACAGATATTTCATTGATTTATGGTACCTGGGGCTTCTCTGTGTGCTCCTTCTTGTACAAATTTGGATATATATGGATGTCTAAATGCTTGTGGCATATAGCGCAAGTTTGTCTTAAGCGTCTCACCTGCCACTGTTGATCTTCAAGAGACCCATCTTTATCCTTGTTTTTAGCTATTTCAGCCATTTTTTTCGCTTCTTCCTGCATGATCTTCATCTGTTCTTCGTATTTGAAATCGTCCGGCTTTGCAAACTTAATTCTTACTTTTTTAGTGATTTTTGCAATGTTCTCCCCTGCCTCAAGGATTATTCTCCACTGCTTCTTCTTGTATTTATAATAACCAGACATTTCTTCTACCGCTTTGTAACTGTCATCGATATCCTGCATCATTAACGCCAGCTCACTCTTCTCCTTTTCTGGCTGTTCTTCACCCAGTAGTTCATCAGCGCCTTCTATCTGCTCTGTCTGTATATGTTTATCCGAAGCTTCAACGTTGATTTTATATTGGAAACTGATGATAGAAAAAATGCATAAAACAACCAAAAACTTGTACATAGTAATAACCTCTTATTAAAAAAATCTTGAAAAGTATATAATCGCAGAAAACATGCCGATTCTTTTAATTAGTACAATAAAATATAATATATAGCACCTAAATATCTTAACAAGTACAAATACAAAAATGTTCCAAGATTATAGCAAAAGTATGGCTAAATTCAACCGATATATTGAAGCAAAATAGCCAAATTTATAAATTTCTTGCAAATATTTTCACCCAACAATATAATCCCTTAAACTTTCTTTAAATTAAACACATATTTGATATGAAGTGGTCCCGGACATTTATACCAACCTTAAAAGAGAACCCCAGTGATGCTGAAGTGGAGAGTCATAAACTGATGATACGATCCGGTATGATCAGGAAACTGTCTGCCGGAGTCTATTCATACCTCCCACTCGGAACGAAAATATTAAACAAAGTAATCAATATTATTAGAGATGAAATGGATAAGTCCGGTGCAATCGAACTATTCCTTCCGGCATTACAACCATTGACTCTTATAGAACTTAGCGGAAGAATTGATGCTTTTGGTGATGACTTGTTGCGCATGAAAGACCGTCACAAAAGAGATATAGCCCTAAGCCCTACCCACGAGGAAGTTATCACCGATTTAGTAAAGAATGAAGTTAGTTCCTATAAGCAACTGCCATTAATACTTTATCAAGTACAGACGAAATTCAGAGATGAAGCAAGGCCAAGATTTGGCGTTTTGAGAAGTAAAGAATTTCTGATGAAAGATGCTTATAGCTTTGACATAGATACTGATAGCCTGAATAAGAGTTATCAGAAAATGTATGATACTTATTGCCGAATCTTCGAACGATGCAAATTAGATTATTTAGCGGTAGAAGCTGACTCTGGTGCTATGGGCGGTGACGTTTCACACGAATTTATGATTCCTAATGAGAACGGAGAGGACGTAATAGTCAAATGCAGGAATTGTGATTATAGTGCAAATATGGAGAAGGCAGAGTCGTCTCCGATTGAATCCAAAGACGATATTACGCTGGAAGAGCTGAAAGAGGTCTCCACACCTGGGATGATTACTATAAAAGAAGTAAGTGACTTTCTCGGTATTGAACCGGACAAAATGGTTAAAACCCTGATTTACACATATAACAGTAAAAGTGTAGCTGTTCTCGTACGTGGAGACCATGATGTAAATGAATCTAAATTGGCAAAGGTGATATCTGGCGGCGAAATAACACTGGCCGATGAAGATGCAGTTGTTAAGCTGACAAATTCTCCTGTGGGTTTCGCAGGCCCTATTGGATTAAAAACGCAAGTCATTGCAGACCAGGCAGTCTCGATGATGATGAATTGTGTTGTGGGAGGTAACAAGGCGGATACCCATATTATAAACGCAAACCAGGAGCGGGATTTCAATATTGATAAAGTTATTGATATTCGATATGTCACAGAAGGCGACAGGTGCCCTAAATGTAATGATGCGCTCGATATTTCTCACGGAATTGAGCTGGGACATGTCTTTAAACTGGGCACAAGGTACAGTGACTCACTTGGTGCAAAGTTCCTAGACAGTAATGGAAAAGAGCAACCTATAATAATGGGCTCATATGGCATCGGAGTTAACAGGATTCTGGCAGCAACTATTGAAAAATCTCATGACTCAAACGGCATAATCTGGCCACTGCCATTAGCGCCTTATGAGGTACTGGTAGTGCCTATAAATATTAAAGATGATGTCATCATGGATACTGCCACAAAGATCTATGACGATTTATGCGAAGAAGGGGTTGAAGTACTGCTTGATGATAGAGACCAGAGACCGGGCTTTAAATTTAAGGATGCTGATCTCATAGGAGTACCAATAAGAATTACAGTTGGCAAGAGGCTAAAGGAAACCGGCGAACTTGAGATAAAATTGCGTTCTAAAGATGAAGTGTTTTACTCAAAACCTGAAAACATAATTACTGAAATCAAAAACTTCATGGATTCCCTGAAATAAACTTTGTAGTTTCAAGAATAGTGACATGGCTGATATTAGCAGCTCCAAACCAGTAAAACTATTCGTTGGTATTCTTTCCAGTGATAATACACTTTTAGAGGAAGTAGAATATTTACTGGCAAAACGTCTTGGTAAAGTTGACATTAAAAGTGAGATTTTCCCATTCGATTTCACAGATTATTATAAAAAAGAGATGGGCACTAATATCTCAAGGCAGTTTCTATGTTTCAAGGAACTTATAAACCCGGAAGAACTCTCTGATATCAAGATCTGGACAAATGAATTAGAGAATGAGATCAAATGTTACAGGAAGTCTGATGTTGCCAGGCCAATCAACCTGGATCCAGGGTATCTAACGCATTGCAATCTAATACTTGCCTCTGCAAAGGATTATTATCATAGGATTCATCTCCAGAATGGTATTTATGCGGAAGTAACCCTGTTTTATCAGCATGAAGTTTTCAAGAATTTGCCCTGGACGTATCCCGATTTCCAGACAGAAGAATATAAAAACTTTTTTTTAAAGGTAAGGACTTTGTATGCAAAGGACATTAGCAATAATTAAGCCTGACGCTGTACAGCGCCGTTTAATTGGCAAAATAATCAACAGGTTCGAAGAAAAAGGATTGGAAATAATAGGATTAAAGAAGACCGTTATCTCCGAAGATCTGGCAAAAAAGAACTATTCTGTTCATGAAGGTAAGGACTTCTTTGAAAAGCTTATAAAATTCATGACTTCCGGGCCTGTAGTGATATTGGTTTTAAGAGGAAAGAATGCAATAGAAGTTACTCGAAGGCTGATGGGTTCCACGTCCGGGCATGAGGCCGATCCGGGCACAATAAGAGGTGACTATGCAATATGCGGCCGTTTCAACCTCATACATGGATCAGACTCAGTTGAGTCTGCCGAGAGAGAGATTTCCCTTTTCTTTGACGATTCAAGCATTGTGGAATCTGAGAAATCAGACTTGAAATGGATAGACGGCATGTCGGACGACTTAACCGGTTAGAATCTTGTTTAAATGCAACTTAAATCATTCATATTAAATTCAATTCTTGTTATTGTTCTTCTCATCCCTGTTGGTTGTGCTACACAAAAAGCCAGACCTTACATCGATGATAAACTAATTGACAAACAAGATATTGATCTCAGCAAGATTCAGACTCTTACATTTCCACAAGTAAAAGAAATCATAGTTTCAGAAAGCTTAGGTTTTACCAGTCTGAAGGCAAAGGCCGGCATAACATTAACTAGCCCTGAGATCAATGGAGAGTTCAGGTGCAAAGGAGTTGTGAGATTTCAGAAACCGGGAAGGATTAGAGTAATTGGCTCCAAGCTCGCAAGTACGGTATTTGATATGCTTTCAGATGGAGAGAACTACTGGTTCCACCTGCCGAAAGAAAAAGTAGTTTATAAAGGAAAATGCAATGTAACAAGAAAGAAGAATACTAATGCGTACATATACCTCGATGATATAGCCGCCCTCCTGGAATATGACAGACTATTTAAAGACAAACACTCCTATATGGAAACATGGCCAACTTTCTGGCTTGTTCACATATTAGAACAAGGGTTAGTACCTTATAGCAGGGTAAGTGTGGATAGGATTGATAACACCGTCACGGAACTTACGATGTTTAAGCCTGACAGTTCTGTCCGTGTACAGGCAAAGTTCCATGATTATGCAGAAATAAACGGTCAGTCTGTTTCTAAAGCAATTCAGATTCATTGGCCGGATACAAATACTACATTAACCTTAAACCTGAACAATATTATTATAAACGAACCTCTCAAACCTGAAATATTCCGATTCAAGAAACCAAAAAGGGCCGAGATTGTTGAAATAAATTAGCTAAAGCACGTCACAAATTATTTTTCAGCTAGACTCTGCATCCATAATCTTTCCGACACGCCTGGCATGCCTGCCGCCTTCAAACTTAGTTTCAACAAACAGTTTTATCTTTTGTTCCAGCAAATCATGATTTACGACATCTGCGCCTAAACATAATACGTTAGCATCATTATGCCTTCTGCTCATCTCTACTGTAAATAGATCGTGACAGACCGTTGCCCGTACACCTTTTACTTTGTTTGCAATAAGTGACATACCGAGTCCTGTTCCGCATACCAGGATAGCACGTTCACATTCCCCGCTCCCAACGGCTTTGGCAGCCAGAAGCCCATAGTCTGTATAGTCTACAGAATCACTGCCATTCTTAGTTCCAAAATCTACGGCCTCATGACCAATTTTAGTAAGGTATCCGGCAATTAAATCTTTATATTCAAATCCTCTATGATCTGATGCTAAGGCAATCTTCATTTAAACACCTGTTAAGCCTTTCTTTTCCAATTACACCAAGACGAATAATTTGAAAAGTATTGTCCACTATTTTTATTACGGTTGAAGGCTTACCGGCTTCTGCCGATCCACCATCCAGAACCACATCAACCTTATCTGAAAAGCTGCTTATTACCTGTTGCGCATCAGTAGCAGGAGGCCTTCCTGAAATATTTGCGCTTGTTGAAACAATTGATTTTCCTGCTGCATTGAGGAGGTCTCTAACGACATGATGACTTGAGTTTCTGATACCTACAGTACGGTTGTCTGGAAGATCAAAAATAATAGTTAACGGACCCGGCCAGAATGAACTTATCAATCTTCCGGCAATTGGCGTTATTTGTTTTACGTATTTTGTGACGTCGCCAGGCTCCGCAATCATGATAGATAATTTCTTGTCTCTGGATCTTTGCTTAGCACTGTATAAATTATCTATCGCGGTATCGTTGTCGGCACATACACCCAGGCCATATACAGTTTCAGTTGGGAATGCGACGATACCACCGGAACGCAATGCCTGCGCAGCAGTCCTGATATTTTCAGGGTATCTGTCTTTATCGTCCAAACGTAGGATTTCGGCTGTCATGAATTGTCTCTTTGTGAATATTTATTTAGCTGTAAATTAATCTTTTTCGCATCCTTACTCCAGTCGCATGCCTCTCAATTCTTTCACCCAAATATATCACCTTCAAAATATAATATCAATATTTTTATGGTTAATATACACTAGCTTGCTCCAATCCTTTTCACCTTGACAAGAAAATAACTAGCTGATAGATTGACATTGAAACCCATAATAAATAATTACAGCAATCTACATAAAATGAAAATCACTAAATACATGCCACTTATGCGAATATTCAAACCGATCGTATCCCTCCTTATATCGATAATCTTCTTCTCTCATACAGTTATTGCTCTGGAAACTATGGATACCGATGAGATCACACCGGGTATGAAAGGCTATGGAAGAACAGTTTTTTCAGGTAATCAAATAGAGTCATTTGATGTAGAAATCCTGGGAGTTTTGAAGAACTGGGAAGCAAGAAATGATATGATACTCGTGAAGATGACGGGAGGGCCTTTAGAAAAGACCGGTATTATTGCAGGCATGAGCGGTAGTCCGGTTTATGTGAACAACAAACTTATTGGAGCCGTGTCTCATGGATGGAGCTTTGCCAAGGACGCAATTGCCGGAGTGACTCCCATAAGAGCAATGATGGATGTCCTCAAAATTGATTCCAATCAAAGAGAGAATACTTATGCAGGAAATAATAGCACGTGGAGCACATCATTAAAGGCGCAGAATTCGGATGTTGTCGCCAGATTAAAATCACATGGATTAATACATGAAAGCGTATTATCTAAGAACTTCAATTCACAACAGCCGTATACACTCAGTCTTGTACCAATTCAAACACCATTAATTGTCTCTGGATTTGATTACAGAAGCCTGAACAGCGTTAGCCCTCTGTTTAACAAACTCGGCAAGTTTTCTTTGCAGAGTACCAGTGGCAGTAGCAGTTTATCCGATGATTTGCACGACTTTCAGCCCGGTTCATCAGTTGCAGTTGAAATAATCAGGGGCGATTTGAGCGCTTCTGCAATCGGAACTGTAACCTATAGAGACGATAACAATATTCTCGCCTTTGGTCATCCAATAATACAAATCGGAGCGACTGATCTGCCAATGGCAACGGCACAGGTTCATACTATACTTGCAAGCCTCTCAGGCTCAGTTAAGATGGCATCACCCGGCAAAATCATAGGAAGGATCACTCAGGACAGGAGATCTGCTATTGCCGGAAGAATTGGAGAATACACAAAAATGATACCCTGCCAGACAGAAATACGCGGGTCTCTAAATGTTAAATACAACTTTGAAATTATTCACGATAAGATATTGACACCAATTCTTTTGCAAATGGCGGTTGAAAGTGCACTACTTGCTACTGAAAAAACTGTAGGAGAAAAGTCGATAAACTTGAAACTTGATATTGGTATCGCCGGCAGAAAGGAATCGATCAGGATTGAAAATGGGTATTTTGATTCAGGGCCTTCATGGTTTCCCATTTACAATATTGTTCAGCCAATTACAACTTTACTGAACAATGAATTCCAAACGACTGAAATAGAATCTATTAAGTTAGTTGCTGACATTTCAGAAACCAAGAATATTGCTTCTATTCAAAATATTAGAGTTAGTAAAAGATGGGTTGCTCCCGGAGAAGAGGTACACTTGAGTATCAGATTAAGACCAGATACAGAGGATTATATATCCATACCAGTAAGAATAAAAATTCCGGATGATGTTGTTCGTGGAACTAGTGTAAGGGTAACTGTGTGTGATGCCGTTATCAGCAGAATGATGGAAATGGTAAGTGCTCCGGGGCATTTTTCGCCATCCAGCTTCGAACAATTAATAAATAACCTGGAGGACACAGAAAGTAATAATAACATAATCGTAAAAATCAGATTAAACAAAAGAGGCCTGACGTATATGGGTGAAGATTTCCCGTCACTTCCAAATTCTTTCTTAACTATAATGTCCCTGTCAAACCAAAGTGGTGTCGCGCCCCTGCAAAGTGAGACGGTTAAACGGGTCCCGACAGAATGGCTTATTAACGGCAAAAAGACTATCATTTTATTTGTAGATAATAAGAGCTGATTTACAAAGAGAAATTCTAATGAAAATATTGAGACTATGCTCGTTCGTCGTCATCTTGTTGGTACTACCCTTCTTCGCAGTAAATTCTGATCACACATATGCGGTTACGACCAAAATGTGGACAAGCACTGACCAGACAGAGATTGCAAAGGGGAAACTGCAGAATATATCTGTGCATAGAAATGGAAAATTTACACTATCACCTGAGAAGCGAAGAATTAATGAAATATCGGCTGCATACGTCTGGTGCCTTGTTGCAGATGGTACTGATTCACTATTTGCCGGCACCGGTAATCCCGGCTCTATATTTAAGGTCCGCCACGATGGTACTGTAATAGAATACTATAAAACCCCTGAACTGCACGTCCAGACCCTTGCCATAGATACTGCGGGAAATATTTTTGCCGGTACATTACCTCATGGCAGAATTTACAAGATTACTTCAGAGGGCAAGGGAGAGGTTTTCTGTGAACTACCTGATCCTTATATATGGGATATGATTGCAGATAAAAATGGTAATTTATATGCAGCTACAGGCGACAACGGTGTTATCTATAAAATCTCGGATAGAGGCATCCCATCTGTTTTCTTTGATTCCCCGTTCTCAAATATACTCGATCTCGTCATTGATAATGATAGTAATATTTTCGCAGCAAGTGAGCCGGAGGGTCTTATATACAAGATAACGCCGGACGGCAGAGCCTCTGTTCTTTACGATGCAGAAGAAGATGAAATACATTGTCTGGCCATAGACAAAAATGGAGTTTTATATGCCGGAACGTCATCCGGTACACCTCCGGCACTGCATGCTCCAGCACCTCCTGTTCTACCTGAAGTCCTGCTGCCGCTACTTATGGAAGAATTTCCCGGCGAGCCAAGTGATGTCTGGCTGGATTATATTTTGTCCGATAATGATTTAGAAGTTTCTGATCAGGCTTCAATGAAGGATGCTTATGCTGAAAACGGAAACGGAATTGAAGAAAGGCCTGTGATGCCTGAGATGAACTCAGTATACCGAATTGAAAAGGATGGAAGAGTAAGAGAAATATTTGTGGTAAAGGATTCTTTTATTCTTTGCCTGGCAGTTGATGATAACAATGATGTTCTCGTTGGTACAGGAAACAGGGCAAAACTCTTTAAGATTACTAGTAATGAAGAGCCCAGTTTGCTTCATGATTTCAGCGAATCACAGATTCTGGATATCCTTTCATATAAGGACGGAGTCAAATACATGGCAACCGGAAACAATGCAAATATTTACCAACTATCTGGAGCATACTCTAATGAAGGCACCTATGAATCTGCTGTTCATGACACCTCATATATTTCTTCATGGGGATGTATATCATGGAAAGAAAAGATACCATCACAAACAAATATCTTATTGTCTACAAGATCCGGAAATAATAAAAAGCCTGATAACACATGGAGTGACTGGACCAGTGAATACCAACAGAATGGCGGAAAGATACAAAGCCCTCCGGCCCGTTTTATACAATATCGCACTACCCTTACAACTGACGACTCTAAGACTACACCTGCCCTTGACAATGTCAGTATTGCATACCTTCCGCAAAACCAGTCACCTATAATCAGAAATGTAGAGGTTACTACTCCAAGACATCTTCCCGGTGATGCATCAGGTAATTACAATGACTCTGATATAATGAAGAAGGCTCCTTCCTCCCCGGACAATGTATATCTGGGGGGTATCCAGAGAAATGTTTATGAACACGTAGCACACGAACCAAAGAAACTGATATCATGGGAAGCAGATGACCCTAATAATGATAGAATGGAATTTGATCTTGAATATAAGAGTGTGGATGAAAACAAATGGAAGGAGCTGAAAAGAAATATTAAAAAAGAGAATGAATTCTATTGGAATACAAACAGGATACCTGACGGATACTACCAGGCCAAAGTCATAGCATCTGACGACCTGGACAATCCATTAGAACTTGCGCTAAGGGAGGAAGTGGAGAGTGATACTTTTCTAATAGATAATACCAGACCGGTTGTATTAGATCTTAAAACGGTTATTGGGGGCGACTCGACAGACAGCCACGGCAGGTCCGGCTATAGCATAATTGTATCGGGCATCGCAAAGGATGAAATGTGTAATATAACCGACATCCAATACTCTATAAATTCAGGAGAATGGCAGACTGCATTTCCTGAAGACAAGATCTTTGATTCAACGGAAGAGACTTTTCTGCTTAAGATCCCCTACATTTCGTCTGATGAACATACCATCGTAGTCAATGCAATAGATCATGAGGGAAATATAGGCAGCAGCAGGATAGTATTCAATCCGTAGTTGATTATTGAAAGTTTTTTGGGAATCAGATTATGGTTGAAATAAAAAAGATTATTGATGGTTTTAAACATGCATTTGCAACTGGTGGAGAGAAGCTTGAGGAGGATGACACTGTATTAATCCGAAAGCTGGCAGATTTCGTGGTCAAGAGAGATATGTCAGTACCTGCTGTTATGTTTCTTGAATCTGTCCGGCCTTTGAATTTTGTTGGCAGTCAGTCCATGGTCTTTTTTAAACCAATCCTTTCACGTTTTTTCTCCAGATACGAATATGACAGAATAGCCAACATTTTAGAAAGAAGAGAAGTAGTAGATCTGCTTATAAATGAAATTGAAAAAAGGGCAAATACCAAAAACTAAAGAACCAGAATGACTAATGAACTTAACGTAATTGTTGCCACAGATTGCGGCAGTACGACTACAAAGGCAATACTCATAGAGAAAAAGGGCAACGAATACCGCCAGACATTCAGAGGTGAAGCGCCGACAACCGTGGAGGCTCCTTTTGAGGACGTGACAAGAGGTGTGCTCAACGCCTTTGCCGAGCTTGAAGAGTTATCAGGCCGAAAGATACTGGATGGCGAGAAGATTATCACACCGGCAGAAGGTGATACCGGTGTTGACATTTACATATCAACCAGCAGTGCAGGCGGCGGACTTCAAATGATGGTTGCCGGTGCAGTGAAGACTATGTCGGCACAAAGCGCACAAAAGGCCGCACTCGGCGCAGGCGCAATTGTTATGGACGTAATTGCCTCAAATGACAAACGCCTGCCTCATGAGAAGATCGAGAGAATAAGGGATCTGCGTCCGGATATGATACTGCTGTCTGGTGGTACGGACGGCGGGACTGTTTCACACGTTGTGGAGTTAGCAGAGTTTATAGGTGCCGCCAACCCCAGACCACGGCTGGGCATGACGTTCCAATTACCTGTTATATACGCCGGTAATAAGGAAGCACGGGACAGGGTTAGTGCTGTCTTGAAGGATAAGACTGCACTGAAAGTAACAGACAATCTGCGGCCTTTACTGGAGAGAGAAAACCTGGGCCCGGCAAGGCTAGAGATCCAGAACCTGTTTTTAGAGCATGTAATGGCACACGCTCCAGGATACAAAAATCTAATGGCATGGACCGGTGTTCCCATAATGCCTACACCGGGTGCTGTTGGTGAAATGATGCAGGTGGCTGCAAAAAAAGATGATATTAATGTAGTCGGAGTGGACATCGGAGGAGCGACAACGGATGTGTTCTCGGTTTTTGATGGAGTCTTCAATCGTACTGTAAGCGCTAACCTGGGAATGAGCTATAGCATATCAAACGTTATTGCAGAAACCGGTATTGGAAATATTATGAAGTGGCTTACATTTGATATTGAAGAATCAGATATCCGAAACAGAATAAAGAACAAGATGATTCGCCCTACGACTATACCTCAATTACTGGAAGACCTGAAGCTTGAACACGCTATAGCAAGGGAGGCGTTAAGACTGGCATTTGAACAGCATAAGGCTCTTGCAGTTGGCCTGAAGGGTGTCCAGAAACAGAGAGAAATATCTGAAACATTTGAGCGTGTTGCAGAGGAAGAAACACTTATCGAAATGAACAAACTCGATCTTATTGTCGGCAGTGGCGGAGTTTTGTCACATGCTCCCAGAAGATCTCAGGCAATGATGATGATGATTGATTCTTTTCAACCTCAAGGCGTAACCATGATCGCCGTAGACAGTATATTTATGATGCCGCACCTTGGAGTGCTTTCCACGATTAACGAAAAAGCGGCAACAGAGGTATTTGAGAAGGATTGCCTGATCTATCTCGGCCCTTGTATCTCTTTAACAAATACCGGAAAACATGGAAGCAAATGCCTTGACTATACAATCACATATTCAAATGGAAATAAAATTGAAGATTCACTCTTACTTGGAGAACTTAAGGTTTTTGACCTGAAAGATGGGGAAAAGGCAGAAGTTGAGATAACACCAGCCAGGCAATTTGATGTAGGTGAGGGTAAGGGCAAGCAATTAGTCAAGGAGGTTACTGGCGGAGTAGTTGGCCTGGTTATTGACGCACGGGGCAGACCACTTGACCTTAAAGGAGGCAAAGGCAGGGAACCCCTTGCAGAAATGCTTACAAAGTGGAATACGGCCTTTGATGCGTATCCGGAGTGAGATGAAGTTTACCACGGAACAACACGGACAAACACAGATAACTAATAACTAATAACAACTAACTTATAACTACACATATTATGACACATGCATATACACCCGGCTTAAGGCTGTCGGAGAAAATACAGATAAGAAAAAGCAGAAACCTCCCGCTTCCCGGTGATGTGATTGTAAAAAAAGATGATATCGTCAAATCGGGTGATATTGTGGCAAGGACAAATCTGCCGGGCAAGGTTCATTCTGTTAATGTAGTTAACCGTCTTGCTATCTTGCCAGCCGATTTACGCAAGAACATGTTGAAAAAGGAGGGTGAGAGTGTTAAGAAAGACGAACCGATTGCAGAGACCAGTCCATTTATTAAGATGTTCAAGTCTATATGCCTGTCACCAATAACCGGCAATATTGAAAGTATATCAGACATTACCGGCCAGGTATTATTAAGAGAGCCTCCAAAACCTGTCCAGATCAGTGCGTACATAGATGGTAAGGTAGTTAAGACTATAGAGAAAGAGGGTGTTGTAATAGAGACGTATGCCACCTTCATTCAAGGTATATTCGGCATAGGAGGTGAGACAACAGGAGAATTACAGATTGTTGTAGATTCACCGGATGTAATTGTAAAACCTGAAGATTTAAATGAAACTCATAAAGGCAAAATAATAGTCTGTGGTTCTATCATCTATTATGATGCGATAAAGAAGGCATTGGAAGTTGGCGTAAAAGGAATTGTTGTCGGTGGGATTCGTGATAAGGATATTAACGAATTGTTGGGCTATGATTTAGGGGTTGCAATTACAGGATCAGAAGATATTAATATAACACTGATTATTACTGAAGGCTTTGGCCAGATCAGAATGGCACAGAAGACATTTGATATATTAAAGCATAGAGAAGGCTCCATGGCATCTATAAATGGTGCAACCCAGATAAGGGCCGGTGTTGTCAGACCGGAAATTATAATACCCTATAAAAAAGACGAATCAGAAAAGGCTTCTGAGACTATTGGCGAAGGTGAGTCTCCAACAAATGGAGAATCCGGAGGCATTTCGATAGGTGACCCAATCCGCATAATCAGGAATCCACACTTTGGGAAGATCGGCAAGGTCAAAGCCTTGCCGAGTGAGCTGAGAACCATAGAAACAGAAGCAAAGGCGAGGGTGTTAGAAGTTGAATTCTCTGACGGGCAGACTACCGTAATACCAAGGGCAAATGTTGAAGCGATAGAGGCGTAAATACGTGTTACGAGTTACATGTAACTGATTACAAACTCATGTATAAAATATTTCTTACGTTCATTTTATCTATCTTTTTACTACCTTATTCTTCTACATTTGCAGTGGAAGTAGACATGCTCATCCCGCCTTCTGACTTCCAAGCCTTTGACACACCTAATGATAATGGAAAGAGTGTATCACTCAGATGGCCTTCTTCTCTCTCTGAATCAACAGAGGCTGAATACGTCGTATATGCATCTTTGCGTAAAAACGGCCCCTTTACTACAGAGGTATTACGCATAAACTCCAAGACAATGTATGAGGAGGGTTCTGATTCTAATTTCCATTATATGGAAATCAAACCAGGAAAATTCTTCAAAAAGGAATCTGATAATACAGACGGCAAGCCGAGTTACTTTTTCAAACTCGTTATGATGGCAAATCCTGAGAATGTTGCTGTTGAAAATATTGCTTCAGTGACTCCAAAGGGAAATTGGTTTAATTGGAAAAAACTAAATAATTTTATAATTCTGATAGCCTTTTCAGCGCTTGTTTTATGGTTTATTGAACATGCAAAGAAGAATCCTAATCTCTATCTGAGAAAAATAAGCGGGCTGGATGCCATAGATGATGCACTGGGAAGAGCAACTGAAATGGGCAAACCTGTATTATATGTGCACGGCCTGAATGGTATGGGAAGCATTTCTACAATTGCAGCCGTAAATATACTCGGAAGGATTGCCATAAGGGTTGCCGAATATGACACAACACTCAAGGTTTCAAACATCGATCCAATCGTTTTATCAGTAAGCCAGGAGGTTGTTAAGGAATCGTACCTGGAAGCCGGGAGGCCTGATGCTTATGTAGAAGATAATGTATTTATGGCGGCTTCTGAACAATTTCCTTATGTTGCAGCGGTAAGCGGGATAATGATACGTGAGAAAACTGCGGCAAATTTCTTTATGGGATATTTCTATGCAGAATCTCTTATCCTTGCGGAAACCGGTGCCGCCACTGGTGCCATACAGATTGCGGCAACTGATTCTTATACACAACTCCCCTTCTTTATAACTACATGTGATTATACACTGATCGGTGAAGAACTATATGCCGCCAGTGCATATTTATCCAGAGAACCATTACTTCTGGGTAGCTTACGTGCACAGGATATTGCCAAGGGGATTATAATAACCGCACTCGTATTAGGTGCAGCACTTGCAACAGTTGGCATTGGTTTCATAAGCTTTCTTTTTAAGGCAGGTTGATAACTTTAAGATGTAACTGGAGACTGGATGAACTTTTTTAAGAGAACTATACCACTCATAATTGCATTTATAATGGGTATTATGATGGCATTTCAATACTACGTGCCTCATGAAGCGTCTCAATCTCTATTGAAGGTTGTTACTCGATGGGGAATTACGATTGCGGGCTTTGCAGTATTCATTGGTGCGTACAGCTTATTTCACCTTCACTGGAACAAGATTAAGCGAAAGGTTCCCGGATGGGGCTACAGCAATTTCGTTTTCTTCGGGGCAGGAATAACGGTTATATTCGGCTTATATAATGGTGGTGAATTCTTCCTGCACGACAAACAGGAAGGGACTATGTTTGACTGGATGTACTTCAATGTACAGGTTCCCGCCGGAGCTACAATGTTTTCCATACTTGCTTTCTTTATGGCGTCTGCTGCATACAGGACTTTTAGAGCAAGGACAAGTGAGGCGACTATATTACTGGTTGCTGCCGTTATTGTAATGCTTGGACGTGTACCTGTCGGCGCGTTGATCTGGGAATTCCTACCCCCTATTGCTGACTGGATAATGTCTGTACCAAATATGGCGGCCAAAAGAGGTATCCTGATTGGTGTATCGATCGGGGCTATTGCGACTTCACTAAGGATAATCTTTGGAATTGAAAGAGCATATCTTGGAGGTGGTGATTAATGGAAAGATTGCTCAGGGTAGACAGACGGATTCTCTTTGCATTTGTTGCAGCTGCAGTAACTATTCCCCTGCTTATTAAATTTGATTTACCTGTAATAGCAACCAAAGAAGTTAAGGGAATATATAACAAGATTGAATCTCTCCCGGAGGGATCACACGTACTTATAGCTTTTGATTATGACCCTGCATCAAAAGAGGAACTCCAACCGATGGCAATAGCGCTTTTACATCACTGTTTCAAAAATAATATTAAGGTAATTGGAATGACGCTTAATCCCGGAGGTACCGGTCTGGCAGATAGTGCGATAACCGAAGTGGGGAATGAATATGGCAGAAAATATAAGGAGGATTACGTCTTCCTTGGATATAAGACCGGTGTAGAGTTAGTTATGATAAACATGGGGGAAAATATCTATTCAGCCTTTCCAAAAGACTTCAAAGGTAATGCAACTACGGATATGCCGGCACTCAAGGATGTTCAATCACTACAGGATTTTGATTTTGTAGTAGACCTGGCATCCGGTTCGAGCATTGAAGCATGGATAGCATTTGGGAAGGAAAAATACAACTTTGATCTTGGCGCCGGGTGTACCGCCGTAATAGGCCCTGACATGTACCCCTTCTTACAATCTAAACAAATAGAAGGATTGATGAGTGGATTAAAAGGTGCTGCCGAATATGAAACTCTCATAGAACGGAAATCATCTGCCGTTGCAGGCATGTCTCCGCAGAGTGTAGTACATGTGCTCGTTGTATTGTTTGTAATATTTGGAAATTTCTTATATTTTATGACCGGACGAAAGAAATAGAAGATGGATAAAAAAACAGATGTTTCAATCCTGACATGGATACTGGTAGCTTTTTGTATCGTAAACATATTCTTCCTGGTAACAGGAAAGCTGGGTTTCGACGCAAAGGGATTGGGCATAATTACGGCGGTTGCACTTACACTTGCTATGTACAGTTTTCTATACAAAGACAACCCTGTATTTAAGATCGCCGAGAACCTGTTCGTGGGAGTGGCCATGGGATACTGGATCATTATCACATGGTTTAATATTCTCAAGCCTGATGTCTATGAACAGTTAATAGTTCCTTTTTTCAAGGATACCGGCAATGCACCTCAGTATATTGTCATTATCCCCACTATACTTGGCATTTTTATGCTCTTGAGATTTTCTGATAAACTATCATGGCTCAGCAGATGGTCATTTGCCTTTGTTGTTGGTCTGGGCGCAGGAATAACTATACCAAATTTCATACATGCCTTCATCCTGAAACAGCTCACATTTGATTCACTGATTGCGGGGAGCCTCCCTGATAGTATAAACAATTTCCTGATACTGTTAGGGGTAGTATCAGTGTTAATTTATTTCTTCTTTTCGTTGGAACATAAAGGTGTCATTGGGGGAGTTTCAAGGATCGGTGTGTGGTTCCTGATGATAGCCTTTGGTGCTTCTTTTGGGTTCACTGTGATGGCCAGGATGTCACTCTTGATAGGACGAATACAGTTCCTGATAAGAGACTGGCTTGGGATAATACAGTAAAGAACAGAAGAGTATTATTTTTTCAGTTTTGAAAGAATACCTAATCTGAGTAATGGCAGCATTATCTCATGATGGCCTGTGATAGAATATCCATGTGTGGTTGGACGTTTTACTACATTTGTTTGAGGACGGTAATGTTGAATCATATCCATATTTGCCGTCGTGAAATTTTTAACCTTTCTGCCTAGATTACGCGCAACGGTAATTGCCTTTAAAAAGACCTCCGGCATTATGACGGCAGAACCCACATTGAGCCATACCCCACCCTCAAGTTCAGAGACTACCGAGCACAGTATCTTAAAATCTACATGGCTTGATTCTCCCATATCACTCCCTGACACACCGGGATGCATGTGGATTATGTCTGTGCCTATCGCAACATGTACAGTAACTGGTATATTCAACCTGGCGCCAACGGCCAGGATGCTGTGTTGCCTGTGTTTATTCTTATCCTTTATTATTTTATCTCCAAGCGACCTGCCCAATCCACGCTCAGGCGCTGATGCAGCAGCTTGAATACCCTCAGCAGTTTCCTTCGCCATGCCAAAACTTCCATCCTTGAGACTGTGAGATACATCTTCAGAGGTCTCCCCTATCAGTGATAATTCATAATCATGTATTGCACCAGAACCGTTCATTGCGACTGCAGTTACAATACCGCGTTTCATCAAATCTATGACAATGGGTGAAAGGCCGCATTTTAATACGTGAGCTCCTAATGCCAAAACTACCTGTCGCTTCTTATTGTGTGCCT
>Ga0187827_10000826_pt1 | contig 46866 bp, 41 predicted proteins | sample ETNtaG_39_FD_167969 | JGI IMG/M metagenome (GOLD analysis project Ga0187827, IMG submission 167969) | Marine microbial and viral communities from oxygen minimum zone, Eastern Pacific Ocean - ETNP2014_SV_150_PacBio MetaG (Illumina Assembly) | ecosystem: Environmental > Aquatic > Marine > Hypoxic...
GACACGACCTCTGACGGGTCAGGGGAATCCCACTCTGGTAGGCAAAGTTACCACTACTGCCAGCCACGAGGCAGTGCTTTCCCGGGCCGGGCGCGACCGCTGCCGCGGCACTTTATAGCGTCTCAGTTATCTGTCAGGCTATCCGGCGGTATTCTATTTCGTCGTCAACCCAACGGGTCTGACCAAAATAGACCTCAGATATACTTCCGACATGATTGAGTACGCTACCTTACTGGTTGAAACCCTGCCCGAAGGTCCGGTGTTGTGTCGGATTAACCGACCAGAAAAACGCAATGCGCTTAATCGAACCATGACCAACGAGATTCGCGCACTCCTTGAGACACTCGCCTCGCAGGACCCAGCCCCAACGATCATTTTTGCCGGCAATGATAAAAGCTTTGTCAGTGGCGCTGACATCTTTGAACTTCGCCAGCGCCGTAAAGCGGATGCCTTGGAGAAAATTAACGCTGGACTCTTTTATGAAATTGAAACCTTCCCATCACCCACCATTGCGGCAATACAGGGTTGGGCATTGGGAGGGGGGTGTGAACTTGCAATGGCCTGCGATCTTCGTGTGCTCGGTAAATCTGCCCGCATAGGCCAACCCGAGGTAAGCCTGGGCATTATTCCCGGTGCCGGGGGCTGTTTTCGACTGCCTGAACTGGTAGGCATCGGAAAGGCGCGGGAAATGATCTATACAGGCATGATTCTGGATGCCGCCGAGGCAATGCGTATTGGCTGGGCAAATCAGCTGGTAGAAGATGCCGCGGTTATTGCCACCGCAACGGGGTTAGCGACAACAATCATGGGCAACAGCGCGATTGCGGTACGACATGCAAAAAAATTGATTAACGAGGGTCGGTCTTTTGATCGAAAGGCCACCATGGAACTTGAAGCGCAGAGTCAGGCTATATTGTTTGAGCACCCAGATAAATATCAACGTATGACCGACTTCCTTGAAAAACGAAAACGACAGACACACTCCCAATGAGTCGCCCAGCTCAGATTGGCGTGATAGGTGCGGGACAGATGGGTCGGGGCATTGCCTATGTCAGCGCGCTGAGTGGATTCGATACCCGCCTGTTTGACCCGGATCGCGCGACTCTTAAGGAAGCCCTGTCAGGTATCGAGCAAACTCTGGAAAAAGGAATCCAACTGGGCAAGATAAGTGATGCGGAAAAGGCTAAGACTCTTGAACATCTGACAGGTGTTGCCACCGTAGAACAGGCGGTAACCGATGCTGACCTGGTTATCGAGGCGATCCCGGAGGATCTTTCTCTCAAGAAAGATCTCTTTATCCGAATCGCCGCTGTTACGCCACAAGAAACCATCCTTGCCAGTAACACCTCTTCACTGAGTATTTCTCAGATCGCCTCAGATGTGCCAAATCCCGAGCGCGTAGTCGGTATGCATTTTTTTAATCCCCCACATATCGTCAAACTCCTCGAAGTGATCCGCGGTGACTGCAGTGTAGAAGCAGTTATTGGGCGGGTAAGCCAGATTGGCAGGCAAATGGGCCGGGAGGTCGTTGTCATCAATGATTCTCCGGGCTTTGCCAGCAGCCGCCTGGGCATTGCCCTGGGGATGGAAGCGATCCGTATGGTCGAGCAAGGCGTAGCCTCCCCGGCTGACATTGATGCCGCAATGGTCCATGGTTACCGTCATCCAGTAGGCCCGCTACGCCTCACGGACATGGTTGGGCTCGATATACGGCTGGCCATTACGCGATACCTGCACCAGACCTTGGGTGAACCCCAGTTTCGACCCCCTCAACTGCTTGAGGATATGGTCCAGAATGGCCTACTGGGGAAGAAAAGCGGCCAAGGATTTTATTGCTGGAGCAAGTAAATTTTTGATCTACCCAGTCTCCCGTTGGGGTCAACGCCGACGGGTATAGATCATGACATAACCCTGGCAGACCACTGAGGGGCACTCACCACAACTGGATGGGAAATCAGCAGGATCGAGTTTTTGCTCGTACACGTCATAACCCATCGAAGCGTACAGTTCCCGTGCTTCACCAGATCGGGCGGGATCGGCCAGATAACGCTTCACCCAGCCGTCTGCGGTAAGAGTGGGGTCGGCTGAGACCGCACTGGAATCAGCCGTGTCATCAGCGCCAGTCCTCGCTGAACTGCGACAGCCACCTGATACCGACGGCTTAGGCAGCACCCGAACCCACTGTAAGGCCGGTGCCCATACCCAACTGCTGCATCCGCCGGTGTCCCAGCACGGCAGCGCCCATAGCGGCCGCGAACTGAACCAGATCCCCTTCGGGCACATTGACTTTTTGACCCAGTTTGTCTTGCACCTCATCGACCATCGTGCGAAACCGTAACAGGCCGCCAACCAGGGTATACCCGGGTTCGGCACGAACCCGCTTCATTAACTGGACTGATCGCTTAATCAACGATGAGATCGCACCTTGCATAATATCCGCCGGTGCGGTGCCTTGCGACAGGTGATTGATCACTTCAGACTCGGCAAACACAGCACATACCCCGGATATGGAGACAGACTCACGTGAGGTCGTCAATAACGGTCCGACATCCTCTGTTTTGAAGCCCATGTAATGCGCCGTCTTTTCTAAAAACGCGCCGGTCCCCGCTGCGCACTTATCGTTCAGACGAAACGAATCCACTTTGCAGTTCTCGTCAATCCGGCTTGCCTTCATAGTCTGGCCACCGATATCGAGCACGGTGCGGGTATCGGGAAAAAAGAACGCCGTGCCACGAGCCGCGGCGGTGAGATCAGTCACCGCCGCGTCCTTGTCTTCAACTTGGTGACGACCAAAGCCGGTAGCGATCACATAGCCAATGTCGCTGCGTTCCAGCCCGCTTTCCGCCAGAGTCTCGTTCAATAATCGCGCCGAGACTTCTCCCAATTTAAACCCAGTCTGTGCCAACTTTCGGCTAACGATCTTTCCGTCAGCCGAAAGGATGACACATTTGGTGTAGGTCGAGCCTACGTCTATACCGACTGTACAGTCCATTACGCCACCTCTGAGTCGGCCGCAGGTTTGCGGCTATCTAGAATATGGTCAAGAGCAAAAAGTGCCGCGCCCAGCGCACCCATGTAGTGAGCCTGTTCATTCACATTTAAGCGAGTGCCCAGGCGATCTTCCAGCGCCTTAACCATGGCCACGTTACGGGTCACCCCGCCAGTAAATGTAATCTTCTCTTCCAGCCCCACCCGGCGCACCAAGCCGATGGTCCGGGTGGCGATCGACTGGTGTACCCCCCAGAGAATGTCCGGCAGTTTCTTTCCTTTGCCCAGCCAGGACAGCACCTCTGACTCGGCGAAGACCGTACAGGTGGTGCTGATCCGTACAGGCTTGTCTGACTTTAAGGCCGTGGGGCCCAGATCGTCCAAAGACAGATCCAGCGCCATCGCGGCAGCTCCCAGAAAACGGCCAGTTCCCGCGGCACACTTATCATTCATGCAGAAATCGTTGATTTCCCCGGCTGGGCTGACACTGATCGCCTTGGTATCCTGGCCACCCATGTCGATTACCGTGCGGGTTTCGGGGAACATCTTTACCGCACCTCGTCCGTGACAACTGATCTCGGTAACCTGGGCGTTACCAAAAGTCACTTTGTAGCGCCCGTAACCCGTCCCGATCACATAGTCGACCTCTTCTTCACGCAATTTAGCGGCCTGCAAAGCCTGTTGGTATACCTTCTCGGCTGCCTGCACGACATTCGCCCCGGTATCATCAAGAGCGGTTGCCACTAAGTTACCCTCCTCGTCAACAATCGCGGCCTTACTCTGGGTCGACCCCACATCTACGCCTGCTGCATACGCCATATCTTGATTCCTCGACTGATTCAGGCCGCCGCCTGCTGGCTGCGACGCGATGCAAGACCCTCAAAGAACGCATCTATCCGATTCTTCATCTGGGCCTCAGAAACAACCCGCTTATCCATCATGTCCGATTCCAGAAACAGCGACGGCACATCACACTTCTCCATCAGGTAGCGTCGACTATCCGCCAGTCCGGTAGAAACTGTGCGACAGCTCTTGATCGGGTGATAAACCACGCCGTCCACATGCATATCGTCAATCATGTCCTCAACCATGTAACTCTGATGGAACATGCTATCCATGGCATCACGAACGCTGAGCAATACACCCTCAGCCAGGCTCTCCACCGGGCGCTGAAGATCGTACTGGAAGCCCCTGTTGGTACCGCCAGAGGCGAACCACAGGTAGGTTGAATTAACGAAAGTGCCGCCCCAGTCAGAGAACATTTCGTTAAATCGCCGGAAAATCGGGTAACAGGGAACACCCACAAAAATCAGTCGGTATTTCTCTTCCGTCAGGGTGCCGATACCATTGGCCGACTTGTATTCCATCTCTTCGACCAGTTCCTTAAAGTATCGACTACCGGTTTCAGTACCACGAAAGCCGTTTGCAACACCCAGGTATACCGTTCCCTCGGTGACGGCATTGAATACCGAAGGCTGGCTGGCGTTCAGCTCCAACACCCGCTGCCAACTGCTGGCCACGTCGTTGGCATAACCCAATACTTCGCGCAGCTTGTCAATGTCGAACTTGCGCCCGGTAACTTCCTCGCACAGGGTAATCAATTCACGGACCTGGGCCTCGACATAACTGCGGTCGTTCTCGAACGACCGGTCGCCTGGGCCGGTGTGCACCCCACCCTCGCGACTGCCCGGAACGTCCAGTGTGAAAATCGGAATCTGGTACATGCGCTCCCAGATCTCCGCCCACTTGATGTAGGTATTACAGGCATTGGTATAAACAGCCAGGGAAGGCTTAGGAATCCTGCCCATCGGGTGCTCGCCGTTGCGCAACTGTACTGCCACGTCAGCTTTGACGTAGCCACAGATATCGGGCGAATAGCCGTAATCCTCAGCTTCGTTGAGATACTCGTGGGCCACCCGTCGTACTGCAGTCTGGAGTGAGTTGATCTCGGGAAACACCACCGGCAGATCAAAAGACTTCAGGATTTCATTCATGCTGCCCATCACAAACACATAGGCGCTCTGTGCTCCCTGTTCGGCGGTATCACCCAGCGAAGAAAACCACTGCCTGAAAAGTTCGGCTCCATCCCGGGCGCCCCGCCCCACGATACCACTTTGACTATCCTGTCCCATCGCTATCTCTCCTCGCTCTGGCGATCTGCCAGGCTCACTGGTACATCAGGTTTTCCATAAAAGTTTCGATCTGCAGACCCAGATGGTCAAAGCTCGTCATGTTTTCTTCGAACTCACTGACGAAGTACCCGATATTGTCCTCATCCAAAGAGCGGGTATAGCAGACCTGCTCCTCCAACCCCGGCTCACACATCTTGGCCGCGGTAATGATGGCGGCATCTGCTCTGGCACTGCTGATTCGTTCTTTGAGCATCTTCTCCTTGGGCTTGCGCAGGTCGTGCTGCACTGGGCTGTAAGATGATTTTTCCAGATAAGCTTCGGCCAACTGGTGCAATGGATCACCCGTGTTCGGCACGTCTTCAAGAATCCAACGCAGACCAATTAAAAAGTCGTCATCCACGACGTAACACGAGCGACCGACCATACGAATCAAATCTAACGGTGGCTGTTCGCAGAAGCCGCCCTCAAATACCACCCGGACCCGGTCCTCCTGGTTAGAGTCGGCCCGATCCCGGATCATCGGCAACACTTTCTCAAGCAAGGCATTGTGCTCCTCGCGTGGCACCATCCCGCCTACCGATACCAGGCAATAGGCATCCTCGGCGCTTAACAGCCAGGGTGTTTCACGCTTAATGTCGTATAACTCCCTGATCAAGGCTCGATTGCGATTGAACAACTCAATTGAGTTTCGAAGGTCATCTTCGGTGATCGTAGTGCCGGAAACCTGCTGGACGACTTCCATCAGCCGCGCGTACTCGTTACGCAAATAACGCGCGCTATCAGCGGAGTTTGCATTCTGCGGCAGGTATAAGATCTGGCAGGGATGTTCGCTGTTACGTTCCCAAACTGCGGCCAGATTTCGGGCCGCATCACAGATCGGATGGGTAACAAACATATCCAGTTCTACCCGGTCACTCAGCACAAGCTCCAGCGACGTCTTTAGGATAGAACACAGGTACGAACCAAAGCGAGAATCTGCATGATCGGGCTCAACGGGAGCACCGCGCAATTTGAAGGGTAGCATCCCCGCGGCATGCGCGATTTCCTCAGGAAAATACACTTGAAAATGGCCCAGAACCCGGCCACCGCCATCCCGCCAACGTTGCACCGTCGGAAAGTCGCCATCCTCGACCAGATCACGACAAGCCAGCAGCATGTCGTCTAAATTCTGGCCCTGCCACTCAGGAAAAACGTCGCTTCCGGAATAACCGGTCGGAGCGGTTACTGCCAGCGGCCTTCCCGATGCTGTCAAGGCACTGTTCTTCAGCACCGTGCCACCTTGACTATCCGCTGGGAATTGAGCCCCTCGGAAAAAAAGGTCCAGAACAAAATCAAGTTTTTCTGAAGGATCTTCTAACACCCGGTCACCATGCGCACTGATCGCAGTTTCCACCAGTGCGACGAATGACCAGGCCAGCAGACGGGGGTCGCCGGTCTGAATCTCCCCTGCGCGTATTCCATCTTTAATGATGGATAGGATCTGGTTGGGAAGCGCTCGCTGGTAGGCGCTGATCAAGCGCGTGCGCGCAGCTTCGCCCAGGACGTTACTGTTGCGCCGGATCAGGCTGATCAATTGACGCTTGTGATCGGGCATTTCGAAGTACGCATGGGTCAGTTTGCGAAGCCGGGCCCGACAATCACCCGGGGGGCGGGCCGCCACGGTAAACAATGCCTGTTTCTCCGCAAGGTCGGCCTGCATCATTTCCAGGTACAGACCTTCCTTACTGACGAAATGGTGGTACAGGCCACCTTTCGTCAATCCAGCCTTGCGGGCAATCTGGTCCATCGTCACGTCAGCGTAGCTGGCGGCCAGAAACAGCGGCTCGGCCACGGCCAGGATCCGCTCCACCGCAGCGGGCGTTTGTGTCATGTGCGCTATAGTCATTTTTCTCCCATACCGACCAGTCAGTATGCTAATACATTAAATTAAATAACGTTATTTTGTCAAATGTTTTTACGCACCAGATCGAACCCAGGCCTGATCCTGCCTATTTTGGCTTGATGGTTAGGCTCTGATGCAGGGCGCCTGGCCAAAACGCCGATCTGGCTCCCGTATTTTTAAACCCAATTATTCAGATACTTATAGAAATATTTTTAGCTTCGTCAGGATCCTAGATTCTTACTTCACTCCAGCGGCATGGTGAGGCCCTCATTGACTCAAACGGATCTTTCGCCTGGCCTTGAGCTTCACAACTCGAACTCTTTCAGCCCACCTTATTATCTTGAGCGTCTATATCGTTGAGCCACTTTTCGTCGACATCGGGCAAGGGGATGGCCGAGATCAACTCTCGGGTATACCAATGGTTTGCGTGCGAAAAAACTTCAGCACATGATCCACTTTCCACGATCTCGCCGTGACTCATCACAATGACTCGATCGCAAACGGCGCGGACCACGGACAAATCGTGGCTGATAAAGACAAGCGTTAGGCCAAGCTCCGATTGCAGGCGACGCAACAATCGCAGAATCTGCGCTTGGCTCGAAACATCAAGGCCAGAGACAATTTCATCGGCCACAACGAATTCTGGTTCCAATGAGATCGCCCGCGCTATTCCAACGCGCTGGCGCTGTCCGCCAGACAATTCGTGTGGATAGCGCCGTGAAAGCATCGGTTCCAGGCCAACACGCTCCAGCAATTCTTCAGATCGCTGCCAGCCTTGTTGCGGGTTCGTGAGCATCCCGTAAGCCATTAACGGCTGGATGATACTCTGTCCAATCCTCCGACGCGGATTGAGGGATGACTGGGGATCCTGGAAGATCATCTGGAAACGCCGCCGCAAAGGTCGAAGTTCTGCCTCCTGTAGATGGCTGATATCCACCCCATCGAACACGATCCGTCCACTGGTCGGTTCGTTCAACCGCATTAGAGTTCGGCCCAACGAGGTTTTCCCTGAACCGGACTGGCCTACCACACCGACAGATTCACCCTGGTTCACACAAAAAGAAAGATTTCTTAGAATTGATACTAAAGGTGCCCTGGCAAATCCCCGCTTGGCGCTCAAGTCAGGTAAAGCAAGCTCTAGCCCTGTGACCTCAAGCATGACTCTTGTCCTTGGCAAAATCACCACGGTCATATCTGCGCACATCGTCCCACAAGTGCTTTACTAAAGCCTCGGGAACCGGATGCAGTGCGTTATTCGGACGATCATAACGAGGTGTGGCGGCCATCAGCGCCTGGGTATAGGGATGTGCCGGGGCCTTGAACAGATTTTGCGCGCTCGAGAGTTCAAGAATTCGCCCTGCATGAATCACGCCAACACGGTTGCAGATTTTTGCCACCACCCCAAGATCGTGTGTGACAAAAAGTATGGCTGTACCCAGAGCACTTTGTAATTCCTTAATTAGCCGCAACACCTGACGTTGCACTGTTACATCCAGCGCCGTAGTCGGCTCATCAGCAATGATCAGTCTCGGGCGACAAGCAAAAGCAATGGCAATAAGAACGCGCTGACGCATACCACCGGACAACTCGTGGGGATATAGCTTCACCACTCGTTCTGGCTGGTTGATGTGAACATCATCTAAGAGTTCCAACACCCGTTGATTGGCCTCCTTGGCTCTAAAGCCCAGATGTAACCGCAGAACATCGGCAATCTGTGGACCTATCCGAAAGACCGGGTTCAACGAGGTCATCGGATCCTGAGGAATCATCGCGATATCTGTACCCAACAGGCGACGTCGTGCCTTAACGGAGATATGCGTAATGTTTTCGCCATCGAAAAAAATCTCGCCATCGGTAATAACCGCCTGGGGGGGCAAGATGCCCAGGGTTGCCTTCCCAATCATGGTTTTACCGGCGCTCGATTCGCCAACTAGCCCGAGCACCTCGCCCGGCGCGAGTGAAAGCGAAACCCCACGCAAAATTGGCACCGATGCAGCACCCTCGCGTATCTTAACGTGAAGATTGCGAATATTGAGAAGTGGAGTCATCGACGCAACACTGGATCAAAAGCCGAACGCAGTCCATCCCCGAGGGCATTGAATCCCAGCACAGCAACAATAATACAGGCAATCGGAAATACCATAAGCCAGGGCGCCTGGTTAACATATAAGCGCCCCTCCTGAATGAGCCCGCCCCAGGTCGCCGCGTCACTGGCAACACTAAGACCGACATAACTAAGAATTGCCTCGACCACTACCGCGATTCCCATCTCCAAAGTCAAAAGAGAAATCAGCAGCGGCAGGATGTTAGGAAGAATTTCCACAAATAACCTGCGCCGCCTGGATAATCCTATTGTCACTGCCGAGGCCACATAGTCCTGCTGGCACTGAACCATAGTCTCAGCCCTCACTACCCGGCAGAAACGCGTCCAGTCGATAACAATAATGGCGATGATGACCGCATGTAAACCGGCGCCGATAACGGCAACCAGCACAATCGATAAAAGCACAGCAGGGAATGCCATCCAGATATCGACCATTCGCGATACCAGGGTGTCTACCCAGCCCCCAAAAAACCCGGCCAAGAGGCCGACCGTGGTGCCGAGCATCCCGGTTAACGTAGCGGCAATCACCGCAACCATAAGTGCGACGCGGGTCCCATAGATTAGGCGGGAGAGCACGTCACGGCCTAGATTATCGGTTCCAAGCAGAAAAGCCGGGTCAGCCCCCGCCACCCAAAATGGTGGAAGAAAGGAGTTAAGCAGGTCTTGCTCAAGTGGATCATGCGGCGCCAGCCACGACCCCGTCATCGCAGTGAGAGCCATGAGGAGAAAAACTCCCAGACCCAGCATGGTCCGTGGGCTTGAAGCTAACACGCGGCTGGTTGGCAAGGACCTGGACCGAATGTGGTCAGTCATGTCGTAGTCGGGGGTTCAAGAAAGCATACGTCATATCGATCAATATATTCAGCACGATAAACATCACGGCAAAGGTCAGGACGATACCCTGGATCAACGGCAAATCGCGATTAATCACCGCGTCAATAGCCATATTTCCAAGCCCGGGATAGCCGAAAATCCGCTCGACCAACACTGTGCCGCCAATCAGGAAGGTCATTTGTACCCCGGTCAAGGTAACAGTGGGAATCAGGGCGTTGGGAAAAGCCTGTGAGACAACAATGCGAAAATGACTGAATCCTTTGACCCGCGCCAGTTGCACGTAATCCTGGGCCATAGATTCATTGATTGATGATTTCAGTAGCCGAGCACCAATGGCAATCAAAGGAAGCGCCAGAGAGAGTGCCGGCAAAAGTATGTGCATTAATATCGATCTGAAAACTACCAAATCTCCACGAAACAAACTCTCAAATAGGTAGAACTGGGTCAGTGGATCGAACTCGACCGCCAGATCCATGCGGCCGAAAATTGGCATGGAGGCCCACAGAACCCCGAAAATAAGAATGAACAATAAAGCCCAGAGAAAGTCTGGAACAGCTTGAACAAAACCAGAAAATACATCGATCAGCACTTCCGGCCAGCGCCCTTTCCATATGCTCGCTGTGATGCCCAGACCAACGATACCAACGAGCGATATTGCGATAGCGACCAAAGCCAATTCCAAGGTGACCGGCAGCCGGCCCACTATCAACTCGACCACATCCTGACGCATACTGATTGAGGTTCCCAGATCACCGCTCAGAAAGTCGCCAAGGTACAACAGGAACTGCTGATAAATCGACTTATCGAGGCCGTAAATTTGGCGCAGATTCTGTATGTCCTCCGGGGTAGCGCCCGGGCCGATCATCATTGCGATCGGGTCACCGGGTACTACCCGCAAGAGTACAAAATTTATTATCAGTACTCCGAAAAGGGTGGGTACCGATAGCAGCAGGCGGCGCAGAAGGGACGCCGCCGTCATCGTTGCTGATACCGCATTCCCTTATTTCACGGAGTCAGGTCTTACCATCCCATCGTATGCGGCAAAATGAAGTTGGACACATACGGTGTAAATGCCAGGCCAGAACGATGAATCACAGGCTGAACCTGCTGATACAGAGGTAATACATAAGCGTTATCAGCAATATACCGCGACACCTTTTTCCAGCCGGCGATACGCCTGCTTTCATCCCGCTCACCCCAGAGTGGCCCTATCATTCCATCCAGATCGTCGGTATCCCAAACCGAATGGGGAGAGGGGCCAAACATGGCATGACCGGTCGAGTCCTGAGGATCACCTACTGAATTACCCCAGTTATAAAACGCGGCGGGCGCAAGCGTGTCTTGGGCGCGAAGCTCATAATGCTTGGCAACCTCGTAGACATCTATCTTGGCCTCAATCCCAACCTTGCGCCACATGCCTACGATAGCCTGGATAATCTCGTAGTCTTTGGGGAGATAACCACGGGTCGTCTGGATTGTCAGTTCTACCGGATTACTCGGTGAGAAGCCAGATTTAGCCAGCAACTTCTTGGCCAATTCAGGATCATAGGCGACTTTGATCGAAGGATCGTATGCCGTGTACTCCGGGGCCTCCAAGGTATGTAATGGAACCCCATAACCTTTAAGCAAACGATCAACCAATGCATTGCGATCGACTGCGTGAACCGCAGCCTTGCGCACATTGGCGTCAAGAAAGGGCTCAACATCGTTAAAAAAGATCATGGCAATATCAGAGACCGGTGTAGTTACTCCAGCCAAGCCACTCTTATCTTTCAGGCGATCGTACTCCTCAAATGGAATATTAAGCGTCAGATCCGATGAGCCACTTTCGATCTCGGCAATCCGGCTGGCCGGGTTCGTCACAAATTTGAAGACTACATTCTCGATCGCCGGTTTACCGCCCCAATAATAAGGATTGGCCTTCAGCCGAACGTAAGAGCCACGTTCAAATTTATCGACCATATAGGGGCCGGATCCCATCGGTTTCTTTTCAAATCCTTCCTTACCAACCTCCTCATAATAATGCGGGGGAATCAGATAACCCGTGAGGAAAGCCATCCACTTAAAATAGTCAGCAGTGTAACTTTTTACCGTTCCAGTAATCTTGTTGCCATTAACCTCGAAATCCCCCACGCTCGCCCAGATGAAGCCGGCAACTGGGTTACCGGAAGCTGGGTCAGAGGCGCGGTTGAGATTCCAGACTACGTCCTGTGCGGTGATTGTCTTGCCATCCTGCCACTTAGCGCCAGAACGGACCGTCATGTGCACCTTGGTTCGATCCTCGTTCCAGCCCCAATCCGTCAACAGGCCAGGCTTAAAGGACAAATCGGGATTCTGGTCGATATATTGATCAAAAACAGATTTGTAGATCGACTGCAATTGGGGGTTGACCGACGATAGACCCGTTGTCGGGTCCCACGCGGGAACGCTCACGTGATATGCGATCGTCAGGCTGTCCTTGTCTCCCGCGATTACTCCACTGGGCGCGGTTAAATAGGTCGCAGCCACTGCCACGGTCGCGACGAGGCATTTTTTCAGCCCCTTGGTTGCTATGATTTCCATCCAAATACCCTCCTTTGTTTTGGTTTGTTACGTCTTGGAGCCCTCAATTTGTACCCTTCGAACAAATTCGATCCAAATTGCCCGTCACTCCTGTGTTACCCGGCTCTCACAAAATCGCAGTCGGTATTGCTTGGGGCTCAGTATATGCAGAGTCATATCAATATGTAAATCCATTAGGAAAACTACGGAAGATCACGGAAAAACAACCCTCATTGCAAATATTCACTTTTGGGAGAGCATTTTCCCCAGTAACTGGCCCGATCCGGCACCGGTCCCTGCACCCGGCCAAGTTGAAGCCCCCACCATATATAGATGCTCAATCGGCATGCGGTATCGCGACCAGCCCAAAACTGGCCGGAACAGGAAATTCTGACGTAGATGATGGCTTCCAGCGAGGTTATCGCCACCAACCAGATTGGGATTGTCCTGCTCCAGATCGGTTGGTGAGTAGATCGCGCGGTCCAAAATCGTCCCTGGCAAATTGGGAGCATAGCTGGTCAGTTTCTCGATCACCCGGTCGGCATACGCCTCTTTAGCCCCAGCCCAGTCCATGGCCGAAATTGTGCCCCCAGCGTCTCCTCTGATCTTCCCCGGCAGAACACGAACCTGTAACCAAAGCACATGCTGACTGTCTGGCGCCCGACTCGGGTCAATAGCACTTGGCTGGCCCACTACGATCACCGGACTAGCCGGCAACAAGCCGTTCATTGCATCGTTGTAGGCTTGCGCCATATCGGAAAGATACGGCGCCACGTGCACGTAGGCAAAAGTCTTCAGGGCGCTGCTTGCCCGCCATTCGGGCAGGTCTGAAAGAGCCAAATGAATCATCATGGTGCCCGGGCCGTACTTGAATGAACGAATACGCCGGCTGAACCCGCTAGGTACCGCTGCGTTAGGCACCAAACGTCCAAAAAGAGCCTGCGGTGCCAAATTCGCGATCACCGCACGCTTTGCGTTAAAGACCCGCCCATCGGCGAGTTTGACACCGGTCGCCACGTTGGCTTCCAGATTCACCTGAATTACTGTAGCTGACAGATGAATCTCGCCACCCAGTGACTCCAGGAAACTGGTCATCGACCGGACGATGGTAGCTGCACCACCTTTTCCAAGGACCATACCAAAGGACTGACTGGCCATCGACTCAAGGTACGGAAACAATGCGCCACCTGCAACATCGGGTGCAAAGTCCAGATGCATCCCCCAGGCAGCCATTAGAGCCTTTACCTCTTTGGATTCAAAATGCTCGTCAAGGAATTCACGAGGTGAAGAGAGGATCAATCGTAGTGTGTCAAGACACCACGTCCGCCCTTTTGTACGCCACGCTTGATACAGAACCTTCAATAGCGCCCAAGATGGCATTGGCGTCCCCAGTATGGAAAAGATATGGGGTGCATCACTACCGAACTCGGTGGCCATTTCCCGCCACCGGGCTGCGTCCGGCTCCGAGAAGACGCTGATCGATGCCACTGTTTTATCGATGTCCTGATCAACCCCCAACCAACCGCCGTCGGGAAATACGGAACTGAAGGTCCGGGTAGCCGGTACGAATTCCAGACCGTGCGCCAACAGGTCGGATTGAAATTCACGGAAAAATGCCGATCCAGCGAATAAACTGAGATTCATTGCGCCAAGGTCATGGCGAAACCCAGGTAACGTGGCTTCGACCGTTTTAACCGCCCCACCAGCCTGAGAGGCGCTTTCAACTACTGCCACCTTCCAACCGGCCTTGGCCAGATGAATTGCACTTGCCAGGCCGTTATGACCAGCCCCGATTACTACTGCATCGTATTGCATCTGCCTGTATCTCCCAGCGCCGGACAGCCGTAATCGAAGGGTGGCAATGACCATTGTTTTCGCCACGCTAACACGGAAACATGGGTAGTTGGACTAAATATCGGTAAAATCATATTACAAATCAGATGATTTGGTTATATTACGTCTGACCAGATCAAAAAAAGCATACGAAACTCGCATATCTGGTAACCCAGCCAAAGCGTAGGCCTGGAATACCAACTAACGAAGGAGGTTACTCGATGACGACAACTCAAACACTAACCGCTCTCGCAACAGCCATTGCTTCCGAGGAGATAAAGGTGGTCGATCTCAGCGGAACGCTCGGACCGGATACGCCATTGATCAAACTTCCACCAGAGGTAGCAATAAACACTCCAAAGGTCGAAATTCACGAGATATCGAAATACGATGATAACGGCCCGTTCTGGAGTTGGAACTGGCTAAAACTGGGAGAACATTCAGGCACTCATTTTGACGCCCCGATTCACTGGATCTCAGGCCGTGATTACGCCGACGGTTCAACCGACACTATACCGCCTCAAAACTTTATAGCGCCCGCCTGCGTAATTGATTGTTCAGTGGAGGCGAAAGCCGACCCGGATTACCTGCTGACCGCAGACCGCGTCAAAGAATGGGAAACGAAACACGGTGATATTCCCGCCAGATCCTGGGTATTGATGCGCACCGACTGGTACAAACGTGGCCACAGCGAGGAACTTTTTCTGAACGCTGACGAAAACGGTTCACACGCACCCGGTCCCGCAACTGACTGCATCCAATACCTGATTGAAAAGGATATATTGGGTTGGGGTTCTGAAGCGGTCGGCACTGATGCGGGTCAGGGCTTCGGCCTAGAACCCCCCCTGCCGGCCCACCACCTAATGCATGAAGCGAACAGATACGGTCTCGCCAGCCTTTGCAATCTAGATCAGTTGCCGGCAACGGGATCAGTCATCATTACCCCGCCACTAAAAATTCTCAATGGCACCGGCAGCCCCATACGAGTACTGGCTTTGATTTCGGCGACCTAGGCGCTACAGCGCCATGGGCTAGCTTACAACGGTCCCATGACCAACTACTTCAGGGACATGCTGACGATTTCCTGCCAAGTTCTCAGGATAGTTGTTGCGTGACGACGTGAAAAAAAGTGACTACGTTATTGTCGGTAGCGGCATTAACTCACTTGTCTGCGCGGCGATCCTGGCCAAGCGCGGTCGCTCAGTATCCGTACTCGAGCGCAATGATCGTATCGGCGGCTGTATTCGCAGCGAGGAAATAACAGCTCCCGGTTTTACCCATGACGTCATGGCCGCCACATTCGTGTTGTTCAAAACTTCGCCGGCCTATACGGCCCTTGCTGAAGATCTCCACCAGAGGGGCCTTGTTTTTTGCGACTCCACAAGCCCAACTGGCGTGCTGCTGGCTGATGGCCGTCACCTGATATTTCATCAATCGACAGATCACAACGTCAGCGCATTCAAGGCACTGTGCGCAAGTGACGGCCAGCAACATGCCGCTGACATGGCTCAGATCGGAGCTGATGCAGATATTCTATTCTCTGTTCTGGGCGGTAATCTGTGGAGTTGGAATATGCTCAAACTGCTCTTTCGCGAAGGACGTCGTCGAGGCTCTCGAGAGCTTCTGGCCTTGTTTGGCGAGGCCCTGGGTAGCGCGCGAGGCTGGCTGGAAACAGCATACTCTTCCGATGAGATCAAAGCCCTATGGGCTCCCTGGGTTTTGCACGCAGGTCTGGGGCCAGAGTCGGCCTTTTCGGCCCAGATAGGGAAGATCATTGCTTTCGCCCTAGAGCAGGCCGGTGCTCCAATTATCAAAGGCGGCGCAGAACACTTCGTCCATGCAATCCGTAGCATTATAGAAGACCACGGCGGCGAGATTTTTGTCGGCCAGGATGTAGCTGAAGTCATTGTTGAGAAAACAACTGCCAAGGGTGTACGCACAACTGGTCAAGAAGAATTCATGGCGGCCCATGGCGTCATCTGCAGTACTACACCGGGCCAACTCTATGACCGTTTACTTAAGCATCAATCTATTCCCTCAGCTGTCAGAAACGATCTGAAGCGTTTTCGATACGGCAAAGGCAACATGCAGATTCACTACGCCCTTGATAAGCCGCCTGCCTGGAGCATACCGGAACTGGGTCAGGTAGCACTGCTACACCTCACGCCCGGACTGGACGGTGTCTCTAAAGCCACTAACGAAGCCGAGCGTGGCATGCTACCGGAAATTCCGACGCTATGTGTTGGCCATCCCACCGCCCTCGACCCGAGCCGGTGTCCTGAGGGCAAAGCCATCCTATGGTTGCAGTTGCCGGAAACACCACGGCAGATCAAGGGTGATGCCGCCACAGAGATTGATCCACCCTATGATGGCCAATGGACAAACGAGATTAAAGAACGCTATGCAGATCGAGCACAATCCATACTCGAGTCTCATATTGCCGGGTTTGGCACCAGCGTCCTCGAGCGAAAGGTCTATTCACCAGCCGATTTAGAAGCGATCAACATCAACCTCGTTGGGGGTGACCCCTACGGTGGATTCTGCGGGTTGGATCAGTACTTTCTTTGGCGGCCTCTGAAAAGCAGCATCAATCACACAACCTGCATTAATCACTTACATCATATCGGCGCCTCAACTCATCCTGGTCCGGGGCTGGGGGGTGGGTCAGGATTCCTGTTAGCCCAGTCACTCAAATGAAGAGTCAGACAATACACCGGCGCCGACAAAGCGTTGCGAGTTACTAATGAAATCCAATCTTCATATTCCGCCCGATATCCCTCTCAACGACCAGGATGAGTTGATCCCGAAGTTCGCTGAAATCGGCTTGGACCAGTTTGCGCCCTACTTATTAAATAGGATCACCAGTCGCTGGAACTCCAGCATCCTAGAGGCAGCCCGACAATACGGTTTAACAACAAGGCAAATGAGAACCCTGGCCGTTTTGTCTGACAAAGATGGTCGACCTGTCAACGACTTGGCAACCCTGACGGTAACCAATCAATCGACAATGAGCAGAGCGCTAATCAGCATGGAAAAAAAAGGTTTCATCATGCGCAAACCCCGATCAAGTGACTCCCGCTTCATTGAGGTCTATCTCACCGAGAAAGGTCGCCAGGTTTTCGAGAGATTCTGGCCCGTCTTTTACTGGCATTTCCGACGCCTTTTTCACGGGGTCGAAGAAAGTGAATTCGCCGCTTTTGTTGCAACGCTCCATAAGATTCTAAGGAATGTACAGCATCAGCCATTTTGAGTTTTCGATAAGTAAGCAAAACAGCAACCAAAGATGGTGAATAACCCAGCTGCATTGAGGGCTGCAAACTAACGATGGCCGAACGATCATTCAGCAAAGAAGTACAGAGCCTTCGCAAAGGTGAGGGTGAGGTTTTTCGTGGTGAGGGGGTACTGGCAGTCACTAAAGCCCTTCTACAGAGTCGTGTCTCCTACATTGGCGGTTACCAGGGTTCGCCGATCTCGCACATGATGGACGTCCTTAATGATGCCGCGGAAATCCGGCGTGAGCTCGGCGTGCACTTCGAGAACGCCGCCAGCGAAGCTGCTGCGGCCGCCATGCTGGCTGCATCGATTCACTACCCGCTGCGCGGTGCTGTCACCTGGAAATCAACCGTCGGGACCAATGTGGCGGCTGATGCACTGGCCAATGTCGCCTCGGCCGGCGTCCGGGGCGGGGTTCTGATTATTGTCGGTGAGGATTACGGCGAGGGCTCCAGCATCATGCAGGAGCGAACTCATGCCTTCGCGGCAAAATCACAAATATGGCTGCTTGACCCCCGCCCCGACTTACCCGCTATTGTCGACGCGGTAGAAACTGGCTTTGAGTTATCTGAAGCGACTAATACTCCAGTGATGTTGATGCTGCGGATTCGTACCTGCCATGTCTACGGTAGCTTCGTCTCCAAGGATAACCGGCCTGGTCATTACAACGCCCACCATCCTCTCGAACAAGCCGTGTTCGATTACAACAAAGTGGTCCTGCCCCCCTCTTCCTATCAGCAGGAGCAATTAAAAATCACCGAGCGATGGCCAGAGGCGCTTCGTTTCATCAGCGAAAATAAACTAAATCAGAGTCTGCCGGGTGACTATGTCGATATTGGGATTATCGTCCAGGGGGGCATTTACAACGCCCTCAATCGCGCGCTGGAGACGCTCGACCTGGCGGACGCGGTTGGCAACTCAAAAATTCCCATTTACGTCCTTACGGTCACCTACCCGCTGATCCCCGAAGAGATCAGGACATTCTGTATCGATAAAAAGGCTGTGCTGGTGATCGAGGAAGGGCAGCCGAACTACATCGAACAAAGCATCAAGGCCACCCTGCACGGCACCGATATTCACACCCGAATTCACGGCAAGGACCTGTTGCCCGCAGCCGGTGAATACAAGGCTCGGATACTGCTCAATGGTATTACTGAGTTTTTGCATCACGCTGCACCAGCGGGAATCAACCTGGCAACGATGAAGAGCGCCCAGCAACAGGTGACACAGGAGATTACAGACTCTCAAACAGCCCTTGGGTTTCCCGTGCCTGCCCGCCCGCCGGGATTCTGTGTCGGTTGCCCGGAACGACCCCTGTTCAGTGCGTTGAAATTAGTACAGCAGGAACTGGGTGAATTCCATATCAGCGGTGACATCGGTTGCCATCTGTTCTCTACCTTGCCCCCGTTCAATATCGGCCAGCATACTGTCGGCTACGGCCTGGGTCTCGCCAGTTCCTCTGGCCTGGCCCCTAATTTTGCCAAACCGTTGATCAGCATCATGGGTGATGGGGGTTTCTGGCACAACGGCCTGACCAGCGGCGTTGCCAATGCGGTATTCAACGGCGACAACGGTGTGCTGATCATCATCGACAATGGCTATGCTGCTGCCACCGGCCACCAGGCTATTCCCTCTACTGACCAGGCCAGATCCGGCCGCGCTGTCCAGATGACGATCGAAAAGGCAGTACGCGGCGTGGGTGCCCGGTGGGTAAGAACGGTGCCCAGCTACAACGTCAAACAGATGGTCACCACACTGACCGAAGCTATCACCCAGTCGCCACCGGGGCTTAAGATCATCATATCCGAGGGTGAATGCCAACTGGCCCGCCAGCGCCGAGTGAAGCGAGCGCACCGGGAAGCCCTGGATTGTGGTGCACGGGCACAGCGGGTACGACTGGGCATTGACCCGGATGTCTGCACCGGTGACCGGGCCTGCATCCGACTGTCCGGTTGCCCCTCACTTACGGTTAAAGACAATCCCGACCCCCTCGCTGAAGGGCCGGTTACAGTAATAGATGACCAGTGTGTAGGCTGTGGGAACTGTGGCGTCATAGCCCACCAGGCCGGGCTTTGTCCGTCTTTCTTTGAGGCCACGATCATCAACAATCCCAGTTGGCTCGAACGAGTGATCAGTCATGTGCGCCGGCGGGTGATCGGCACGTTACACGCTAGCGAACCGCGCGGGCGATAATTATGAACCACCGCAACACACGCCCGATAAAAATCGTGATTGGCGCTATGGGTGGCGAAGGAGGCGGCCTGTTAACTCAGTGGATGGCGGACCTTTGTGAAAGCCAGAATTTCGAAGTGCGCTATACCTACGTCCCGGGCGTTGCCCAACGCACCGGCGCAACCACCTACTATCTGGAAGCCTGGCCGGCCTTTTCTGACCACAACACCAACCAATCGATGGTCTGCGCACTGATGCCCTGCCCCGGTGATGTAGACCTGTTATTGTCGACTGAGGCAGTAGAAGCGGGGCGCGCCTTACAGGCTGGATTCATTACCCGATCACGTACCACTGTAATTTCTTCCAGCCACCGCGCCTACGCCGTCGCCGAGAAGATCGCGCCGGGGGATGCACGCATCGACCCTGAGTTCCTCCTCAAGACCGTTGCCACCCATTGCCAGCGGCTCGTGCAATTTGATATGGCTGCCTGCGCGGCGGCCGCCGGCAGTATCATCAACGCGGTGCTGTTCGGGGCCGTAGCAGGTGCCGGCGTATTACCCTTTTCCCGCCAAGCCTTCATTGCGACTATCCAGCGCAGTTCGACTGTGGCAGCTCCTAACCTGGCCGGCTTTGATCTTGGCTATGCCATGGCCTCAGATGAATCGAAGGACCTGCCTGGTGCCATCACAGCAGCAAAATCAACTCGGTCAAAGCCGACCGCCCAGGCCCTGGCAGCAATGGAAGACATGTTTCCCCCAGACATCCATGATCTTCTTCGCATGACTATGGAACGACTTGTTGATTATCAGGATGACACCTATGCCAAACTCTACCTGGACCGGTTGCAGACAGTACTTGAAGTTGACCGCGCCAATGGCGGTAAGTCGCGCGACTATACGCTGACCCGCGAAACTGGGCGCTGGCTGGCCCGGCTCATGACCTATGACGATATTATCCGGGTCGCCGACCTGAAGACCCGGCGGCAACGTTTCATCAGGCTGCGCGAGGAGGTGAGCGCCTTTGAACATCAGGTCGTTCACGTAGCCGATTACCTCAAGCCGGGTTTGGAAGAATTCGTCTCGATTCTTTCGCCCAAACTCGCAAAGTGGGTACGCTCATTCAGCGCTCGCACGGGCTTTGGCGTTAACGGCTTCCCGATAAAGATCAAGACTTCCACAGTTAGTGGCTTTTTGGCACTGCGTATCATTGCCGGCCTGCGCTCGCGTCGAACCCGGTCTTCCCGTTATCTCAAAGAGCAGGCGACTATCGAAGACTGGCTGGCGCAACTTCTCGGGGCAGCGCGGCGCGATTATGGTCTCGCGCTAGAAGTGGCCGCCTGTGCCGGGTTGATCAAGGGCTATGGGCAAACACACCTTCATAGCGCTGGCCGATTCCGGGCTATTCTTGAAAAAATTCCCAAAGCCGATGCCGACACCTTGCGCCGCTTGCGTGAAGCAGCCCAGGAACCTCGTCTCTAAAACGGCTTTTAGGTTGCCTGCTTTAGTCCCGCGCTGCATGTAACACCAAGAAATAACGTCTGGGTTAGATTCCAAGATAACGACGTTTCAGTGTATCACCTGAAAGCAGTTCATTCGAATCACCAACCCAGACCGTGCGCCCTTTCTCGATGATGAAATGGCGGTCGGCGATTCGGGCAAGATCCGTCACATTCTTATCAATCACCAGAATCGACAGCCCTGCACTTTTCAGTCGAACCAGGCACGACCAAATCTCACGGCGTACTAACGGCGCCAGGCCCTCAGTCGCTTCATCCAGAATCAGTAAAGCCGGGTTAATCATCAACGCCCGACCAATCGCGAGCATCTGTTGCTCCCCCCCAGATAACAGGCTGCCCAGGCTGTGTCGCCGCTCGGCCAGTGCAGGAAACATCTGTAACACCCGATCGATCTGCCAAGGTTGTGCAACTCCCTGGCGATTGGCTGCGGTCACCAAGAGATTTTCTGTAACCGTCAGGTTTGGAAATACCTGGCGACCCTCAGGCACCAACCCTACTCCGGCCTGCGCGACCCGGAAACTCGGCAACCCGTCCATGTCCTGGCCGTTGACTCGTACACTCCCGGCACTGGGGGGCAACAACCCCATGATACAGTTAACCGTAGTGGTCTTGCCCATACCGTTTCGCCCCATCAGGGTCACGACCTGACCCGAAGCAACTTCCAGGTCGACTCCAAACAACGCCTGGCTCGCCCCGTAAAAGGCCTGGAGTCCCTTGACTTCAAGCACCCTCGTCTACCCCATCGCCCAGATAGGCTTTGCGTACATTTTCGTCCTCGCGAATCTCCTCCGGGCTACCTGTGGCAATGGTCCGCCCACTCACCATCACCGTAATCCGATCGGCAATCGCAAAAACCACGTCCATGTCGTGCTCCACCAGCAGAATGCCCTTGTCCTGTCTGAGGCCACGCAGGATGGCTACCATAGCAGTGGTTTCCTCCGGACCCAGCCCCGCCGCCGGCTCATCCAGCAGCAATAACGCCGGCTGGGTTGCCAGTGCCATCGCCATCTCCAGCAGCCGATGCTCACCGTGAGACATCTCGCCGGCATTGCGCTCGGGAATCCCCGCCAAGCCAACCTGCTCCAGGGCGTTCCGTGCACCCTGCTGAAGAATGGCATTCTGGGTAACGGGCCGCCAGAAGCGAAAAGAATGGCCAGCATGTGCCTGAATCGCCATGGCTACGTTTTCCAACGCTGAAAACTCCGGGAAAATGCTGGTGATCTGAAAAGTCCGCGCGAGGCCTCGCTGTGCACGTGCGTGTACTGGCATGTTAGTGATGGTCTCACCACGAAAGCGAATCGCGCCGGAATCCGCCCGCAACTCTCCGGCCAGCAGGGATACCAAAGTCGTTTTCCCGGCACCGTTGGGGCCGATAATTGCATGCACCTCGCCCCGGGCAAGCTCCAGGCTCACCTCGCTGGCTGCAGCAATACCACCAAAATTGCGACTCAATGTTGAGACTTCAAGGAGCGGTGCGTTCATGGTGTGCCTCGGTTTCGCTGGAACAGGCCACCGAGCCCACCCCGACCAAATTTGGCTACCAGAATCAACAATAATCCAAGATACAAGTGCCAGTAGATCGTGACCTCAGCGAGCACCGTCTCCATGAGGATAAATACTGCGGCACCGATGGCCGGCCCGAACAAACTGCCTGGCCCACCCAGGATCACCATAGCAATCAACTCACCAGAACGGGTCCAGTCCATCATCTCGGGACTGATAAAACCGGTGAAATTGCCCATCAGCCAACCGGCCAAGCCACAGATCATTCCGGAAATGACATAACAGGTCAACCGGTAACGGAAGGTCGGAAACCCAACTGCCTGCATCCGTCGATCATTGCTTTTTGCTCCCCGTATCACCATCCCAAAGTGGGAATTGACGATCCGATGCACCAGTAACAAGGTCAGCAGCAGGCAACCCAACACCAGGTAATAGAGGCGGACATTATTCTCCAGATCATACAGACCAGCAAAATCACTCCGGGCATAGATCACCAGTCCATCGTCACCACCGTACTCCTCAATGCTGACAAAAGTGAAGTACATCATCTGTGCGAAAGCCAGCGTAATCATGATGAAATAGGCACCTCGCGTTCGAAGACAAATCAGTCCGGTGACTAACGCAAAGAGCCCGGCCCCACCCAGGGCCAAAGCCAGCTGCAGCAGTCCGTTGTACTGGTCGTAATACGCTGGAATTCCTACCGCATACGCGCCGATGCCGATGTACACGGAGTGACCCAGGCTAATCATGCCGCTGTAGCCCAGAATCAGGTTCAAGCTACTGGCCGCAATAGCCAGAATCATCAGCCGCATCAACACATCAAGGTAGAACGGTTGATCCAGATAGGCGATCGCTGCCGGGGCCAGCAACAGAACCAGCACAGCGGCAAACACCAGCCAGTATCGGCCAGGGGGCTTTTGCACCAATTGCCGCATTATCGGCCCTTCGGCGGGAACAACCCCTGCGGCCGAAAGTACAAAATTGCGGCCATCAGGATATAGATCAACATCGCGGAGATAGCCGGTGCCGAAGTCTCGGCCGCCTGGTTGGAGAGCACCAGTTTCAGCATACCATCCAAAAAGGACCGACCCAGCGTATCGATCAGACCAACGAGCAGTGCGCCCAGAAACGCTCCTTTAATCGAGCCGATACCACCGATCACAATAACGACGAATGCAACAATAAGGATCTCGTTACCCATACCGATGCTGGCTTCAGTAATCGGAGCGATCATCAAACCTGCCAGGCCCGCCATAACAGCGCCTGCTCCAAATACGAGGGTAAAGAGATAACGTATGTCTACACCTAACGCACCGACCATCCGCCGGTTAGAGGCGCCGGCACGAATCAACATACCAATCCGGGTGCGCGCAACTACCCAGTAAAGACCCGCGGCGATCAGCAGGCCAACACTGATAATCAGAATACGGTAGATCGGGAAACGGATTCCCGGTAACACGGTTACCTGGCCATTGAGCACTTCAGGCAGGGCAAAAGTCAGGCCTTCAGGGCCCCAAATAATATGGACCAATGTATCGGCAACCAGAATCAGGCCGAAAGTCGCGAGAATCTGCTGCAGATGATCCTCCTGGTATAGATGGCGTACCACCAGCAGTTCAACTACCACCCCCACCGCAAGCGTCAGTGGCAGAGCCAGCAACAACCCCAGCAGAAATGAATCGAACCACAGGGTTAGTGTGGCACAAAAAAACGCGCCCACCATATAGAACGAACCGTGCGCCAGGTTGATGAAGTCCATGATGCCAAATACCAGCGTGAGGCCGGCAGCGAGCAGAAACAGCAATACCCCAAGTTGCAGGCCATTCAGAATCTGGATGACGAGTAGAGTGCTATCCATAATCAGGAACGGCCGGATCAGAAATGGCGGGGCTGGGCCAAAAATGTACGCAGAGAATCTTGGAGCTCACGGCCTGCAGTCCCTTATATCCAGGTGCGGTGGTTTACGCACCAAACCAGACCAGGGCGGCCCATGCCGCCCTGGCTGGCCGGTGCCAGATTAACTGACCCGGGGTACTGTTTGCCATTAACAGTGCGATGACTGTCTAGATCTTACACTCACCTGCGTAGGTATCCTGATGATCCTCAAACACGGTATCGACAACCGAAGTTGTCCAGTTGCCATCACTATCCTCAACAACCTTGCGCAAGTAGAAGTTTTGGATCGGGAAATGATTCTTGCCATAGCGGAACGCACCGCGGACCGACGGGAAATCGGCTTTTTCCATCGCTGCACGCATACCGTCCATATCTGCCAAGTTGCCGCCGACGGCTTCAACCGCACTCTTGATCAGAAAGATAGAATCATAGGACTGCGCGGCGTAGAACGAGGGATATCGGCCGTATTTCTTCTTGAAGCCGGACACGAACCGATGATTCTGAGGCGTATCCAGGTCCGGCCCCCAGAACTGCGTATTCAAAGATCCAAGCACCGCTTTCATTTTCGCCTTTTGCAGTTTAGGTAGCGCAATAGAATCGATAGTGAATACGGTGTACAACGGCAATTTATCTGTCAGGCCGGCCTGCTCGTATTGCTTAATAAATGCACCCCCGGCCTTTCCCGGGTAGAACACAAATATCGCGTCGGCACCGGATGCGCCGGCCTTAGCCAGTTCGGCCGAGAAATCCAACTGCGCATCTTTACCCCATTTGGTCATGTCCTTGCCAACGATCTCACCCTTAAAGGTGCGCTCAACCCCGGCTACCATGTTCTTACCGGCTGCATAGTTCGGTGACATGATGTAGAGCTTCTTGATGCCTCTCTGATTCAGTACCTCACCCATGGCCATCGGGGTCTGATCATTCTGCCAGGAAGTAGAAAAGAAATTCTTGTTGCACAGTTTGCCAGCCAACTGAGACGGTCCCGCATTGGCGCTGATCAGAAACTTGCCAGCGCCCAGGACTGACTTTTGTGAAGCCAGTAATACATGTGACCAGATATACCCAGCCACAAAATCAACATCATCGGACTTCACCAGTTTGTCCGTCACCTGCTTGCCGGTCTCGGGCTTGAATCCGTCATCACCAAAGATCATTTCTACGTCCAGCCCACCCATCTTTCCACCAATATCTTCAACTGCAAGGTTGACGGCATCCTGCATATCCTTACCGATGACGGCCGCCCCGGTGGTCAGTGTCGTAACAAAGCCGATCTTGACCTTGTCAGCCGCGCTGGCTGGCAACGCCAAGAGAGCAACGACAACCGACAATAAAGTAATTCGAATCTTCATCTCTTTCCCTCCTGGAGAATCCGCCTGACATCAGGGCGGTGTTTGTTATTACGAAAAGCATCAGTGATAAGCGCAGCCACACCAGCAACTGCCCTGAGCACGCTCGCGAAGCCGACGGGAAATCCCCGGCAGCGAGCAAGGTTTTAGCACTTTAGTTGCATTGCAAAGCCACTGCAACTGTACTTCAACCAACCGATGGTCGGTTCTCCCCACTCTACAGCAGTCGACCATCACAAGGAACTGGCGTTGAAGGGTGCCAGAAAGTCCCTACAGAAACTAAGCGTTGCTTCTGGTTGATCACGGAATACCGAATGAGCACAGTCAACGAGCAGATGGCATTCGGTGGGCCCACCAACCCCGGACTCGATGGCCTGTAATTGCGCCGATGTTCCGTATTGATCATCTTCTCCCTGAAGCATTAACACTGGCGCGGTGATTTCGGATAGGTACTGCTCAATATTCCACTGAAGGAAATGATCATGCAGCCAGATATCATTCCACCCCCAAAAGGTCTGATCGACGGAATCACCGTGGTACCGCGCAAGGCGCTCAGATAAGTTGGTACTGCGATACAGTTCGGCTGCCTCACTGATACTGGCAACTGTCAGCGACTCGACAAATACATGCGGTGCCAGCAGGACCATTGCCTTGACGCGGGCACTTCTCTCGCTACCAGCATGAATCAACGCAATCGATCCACCATCACTGTGGCCGACCAGGATGGCCGATTCAATGCCAAAAGCATCCAGCACCTGTGGCAGCACTTTCTGGGCTTCGTCGTGCATATAGTCGCTACGCCGCGGCAAAATGGCGGCATCTGACCCGCCATACCCGGCTCGACTGTAATTGAGTGCGCCCAGGCCGGTAACCGCAGCCAGGTGTTGTGGGAAATCCCGCCACATCTGCACGCAACCCAGACCTTCGTGCAGGAACACCAACGTCGGCGCCTGTGCTGAGGGGGGGGGACCCAACCACTGGAATTCCAGAGCACAACCCTGGATCTCTATCTTGCCGAACCGCTCAGACACTGCTACAGGCCGAGTTGCTCACGCAACCGGTAGCGACGGACCTTGCCCGTTGCGGTGCGGGGCAACTCATCCAGAAATTCGACCCAGCGCGGATATTTATAGGGTGCCAGGTGCTCACGTGCAAAACACTGCAGTGTCTCAACCGCACCGTCACCTGCCAAAGCCGAGTCTTTGAGCACCACAAAAGCCTTGGGCTTGATCAGACCGCCTGCGTCTGGCTGTCCTACCACTGCACATTCGGCCACCAGAGGGTGTCGAATCAGCAATGATTCAAGTTCATAGGGTGAGACCCAGATACCCCCTACCTTAAGCATGTCATCACTGCGACCGCAGTAACGATAGGCATGATCCGAACCAACAAAATACTGATCGCCGGTCCGAGTCCAAGGTCCAACAAAGGTCCGGATGCTTTGCGCCCGGCGGTTCCAGTAACCCGCACCAGCACTTGGACCGGCTACCATTAATTCGCCTACCTCACCGGGTGCCACTGCTGTTCCCATCGAATTCACCACCTTGATCTGATACCCGGGCACAACAACACCGGTCGTACCATAGCGGACCTGTCCCGGCCGATTACTGAGAAAAGTCTGCAGCATTTCGGTGGTGCCCAGCCCGTCGATAACCTCACAGCCAGATAACGCCTGCCAGCGTTGTCCGATTGACTCTGGAAGAGGTTCACCAGCCGAGACATACAGGCGCAGTGTAGCCAGTAATTCGGCCTCCTCTACCCCGACGATGTTCAGGAGATTATGGTACAGCGTAGGCACGCCACAGAACACTGTCGGGCGATGTTCATCAATGACGGCGAGGACGTTCTCCGCTGTTGGCCGGTGTGCGCTCACAATCGAGGTAGCACCAACCGCAAACGGAAAACTCATGCTGTTACCCAGACCGTAGGCAAAAAACATCTTGGCTGCAGAAAAAACACGATCAGATGGGCCGATTCCCAATACGTTCTGGCCACACAGCACCGCGGTCTGAATCAGACTGCGATGCAGGTGCACAACTGCTTTAGGGCTGCCAGTCGAGCCCGAGGTATAAAGCCAGAACGCTGTATCGTCCGCCGTGGTTGCAGCTGCCTTAAGCTCCACCGGTGCCGTTGCCATCAACCGCGCCAGCTCACCCGCCCCACACCGGCTGGTATCTACTGTCAACAGCCGACAGGGTAATGGCTGCTGGAAAAGTGTGCTCTTAAAATGACTGATTTGCTCTGGGTGGGCCACTAACACCCGGGGTCGACTATCGTTGATCAGGCCTGCGTAATCATCCTGGGTTAACAAAGGATTGACCGGAACGGGTACCGCCCCGATCTTGATCGCACCCCAAAAAAGGGATGCAAAATCAATGCCGCCATCCAAGCACAATAACACTCGCTGCTCCATCCCGGCACCGGCTGCCCGCAAGACATGACCCGCCTGATTGACACGCTGACATAACTCCCGATAGGTGTAGCAGCCATCATCGTCGATCAACGCAATCTGCTTGCCATGTCCTTCAACTACGTTGCGATCAATGAACTCCAGCGCCGCGTTATAAAGACGGGGCACCTCGATCCGCGGCGGATCAGCGGCGACATCAATTCTGGCAAACAGACCCCCCTGATCACTCATGGTGCTATCTGACACGAATACCTGACCGTGGGTCGGAGTTGCGCCGTCACTGGGTAACGCCTAGATAACGGTAACAACGGGCACAACCTGTAATTTTCCAAGGATCGACACATTTTCTTTTCGAAAACGGTTGGGTCACTCAGGACTGGCGCAGCCGAGAGTGCTGAATCTTGCCAGTCTGTGTTTTGGGCAGTTCTTTGACGACTGTCAACGAGCGAGGGTAGTTGTCCCGCGCAAAGGTGTCGATATGTGCCGAGGGTCCAAGTGTCTGCATAAAAATACCCTCCCTGCCGCTGGTCGGCTTCGGAAAAACCCCTCTATCCGATCCGTTCAAACACCAGTGCCAATCCCTGGCCCACACCCACACACATAGTGCACAGACCGTAGCGCCCCTGCTCACGCCGGAGCTGGTTAAGTGCTGTGGTCACTAACCGGGCGCCACTCATGCCCAGCGGATGGCCCAGCGCAATAGCACCGCCATTGGGATTTACTTTCGGGGTGTCGTCTTCCAGCTGCAACTGGCGCATCACTGCCAATACCTGGGCGGCAAACGCCTCATTGATCTCGATAACATCCATCTGTGATAGCGTGAGACCTGCCTGAGCCAGCACTCGATTCACCGCAGGCACCGGGCCCATGCCCATCAACCGTGGCACAACCCCCGCGCTGGCCATGGCTAACACCCGGGCCCGAGGCTGCAGGTTGTGACGCCTGGCTGCATCCTCCGAGGCCAGAATCATGGCACAGGCGCCATCGTTAATACCTGCGGCATTACCGGCGGTAACGCTGCCACCATCGCGAAACGGGGTTGGTAAAGCGCCAAGATCCTCAAGCGTAGTGTCTGGACGGGGGTGTTCATCGCGATCTACCACACTCGGCTGAGCACGCCGCTGTGGCACACTGACCGGCACGAGTTCCTCCCTCAGCACGCCGTTTTCAATTGCCGCAGCAGCCCGCTGCTGGCTACGCCAGGCGAAAGCATCCTGATCCGCCCGCGAAATACCGTACTCACTGGCCACATTCTCAGCGGTCTCTGGCATAGAGTCAGTGCCGTAAAGCCGCTCCATCTGCGGATTGATAAAACGCCAGCCAATGGTGGTATCGTAAATCTGCGCCTGGCGGCTAAAGGGAGCGGTGGCTTTGGGCATCACCAGCGGTGCCCGCGACATGGACTCTACGCCCCCAGCGACCAGCCATTGAGCCTCACCGGTACGAATTGCCCGGGCAGCCTGACCGACCGCCTCCAATCCTGAAGCACATAATCGATTAAACGTGACTCCTGCTACGTTTTCTGACAATCCGGCCAATAACGCAGCCATTCGTGCCACATTGCGGTTATCCTCCCCCGCCTGATTGGTGCAACCATAATAGACCTCCTCAAGCGTCATCCAGTCAGCCTGGGGGTTGCGCTCTATCAGCGCCCTGATTGGGATCGCGCCAAGATCGTCTGTGCGTACCGATGCCAACGCCCCACCGTAACGGCCAATCGGGGTGCGCACAGCGTCACATATATAGGCGCCGATCACTGACTAACCCACATTGGCCGGGGGCAGGGTTGTCAACCTTGCGGGGTCAGTCATCGTCCTCATCTTGCACGCGCAACTTAAAACGTTGAATCTTTCCTGTGGCCGTCTTGGGCAATTCCTCGATAAATTCTATCCACCGTGGGTACTTGAAAGGCGCCAGGCGCTCTTTTACGAAGGCCTGTAGTTCGCTAACCAGAGCCGCAGAGGCGATGACACCTTGTTGTAACACGACCACCGCCTTGGGTTTGACCAGCCCCTGTTCGTCCTGTTGGCCCACTACCGCTGCCTCTAATACCCGACTCTCGGCAAGCAATGCACTTTCAACCTCGAAAGGTGATACCCAGATTCCGCCCACCTTGAGCATATCATCGGTGCGGCCACAGTAACGGTAGTAGCCTTCCTCATCGAGAAAATACTTGTCGCCGGAGCGGGTCCATTCACCCTGAAAGGTATTCAGACTCTTGTCACGCTGATTCCAATAACACGACGCGCTTGAGGGGCCACGCACCAGTAATTCACCGATTTCACCTGTAGCAACCTCAACATCATGCTCATCCACAACCCGCAACTCATAACCCGGCACCGGCTTGCCAGTACTCCCATAGCGCATATCATCGGGCCGGTTACTCAGAAAAATATGCAGCATTTCAGTACTACCCAGCCCATCGAGTATCGGGACCCGGAAACGCCGCTCCCACTCGCGGCTAACCTCTTCTGGCAGGGCCTCACCGGCCGAAACACACAAGCGCAGTTGATCAGATACACGGGTCTGGTCGTTGTTAGGCTCCGCGAGGATGGCACCATACAGCGTGGGTACGCCGTAGAAAATAGTAGCGGCACATCGCTCGAGCTGGTTCAGAACTGCATCGGGTGTTGGCCTTTCTGCCAACAGCACTGCAGTAGCACCTACGTGCAATGGAAAAGACATCGCATTGCCCAATCCGTAGGCGAAGAACAGCTTTGCTGCCGAGAACACAATATCGTCCTCGCGGATACCCAGTACACCCTTGCCATAAAGATGCGCCGTTTGCACCAGGTCAGAATGTTGGTGGACGGCCCCCTTGGGCGTACCAGTGGATCCGGAGGTGTAAAGCCAGAATGCCGTGTCGTCGCAGGTGGTTGAAGCCGGCTGAGTCACCGCTGGGCCTGCGGCGAGAAGCTCGTCCAGAGCCAGGTGATCACCGCTATCGCCACCCGCCACAATCACCTGCTCGAGAAAGGCATGCTGTACCAGGTGCCCGGCGAACCCATCGTACAGTGCCGAACTCACCACCAGTGCACGAGCCCGGCTGTCATCCAACATATAGGTATAGTCCTGCTCAGTCAGTAGCGTGTTGACCGGAACCGGTACCAACCCAGCTTTGATCGCTCCCCAAAATACCGCCGGGAAATCGATAGTATCCAGCAGACACAAGAGCACACGCTGTTCCGGTTCCAAACCGAGCTGTAAGAGCGCGCCCGCAGCACGGTTGACCCGCTCGGCCAACTCGGCATAGGTATAACTGCCCTGTTCGTCAATCAAGGCGATCTTATCGGCGCGACCTTCGTCGAGATGGCGATCGATAAAATGGGTAGTCGCGTTGTACATGCGCGGCAATTCCAGCGGGGATAATGTCCTGCTACTCAATGTCCTTACTCCATTATTCTGTTTCGCTCGTCCACGAATCTCGGCATAAATCGTGAGATTTATTCGGGAATGACTGCAGTCGCCTCAATCTCGACCTTGCCCCCTTCCTCAACCAGGCCAGCCACCTCAACCAAGGACATCGCCGGATAGTGTGGCCCGATCACATTGCGGTAGGCCTCACCAACGGCCTGGGATTGCGCCAGGTATTCCTGCTTATCGGTGACGTACCAGGTCATTCGGGTAATATGTTCTGGCAAGGCGCCTGCTTCTGTCAGAACTGCTACGACGTTTTTTAGCGCCTGCTCAACCTGATCACTAAAATGCTCACTGAGGAATGTCTCGCTCTCGTCCCATCCTACCTGACCGGCAATGAACAATAACTGACCCTGGGCCAACACGCCATTGGCGTAACCTTTTGGCCGAGGCCATCCTGGCGGCTGCACCGTCTTCATACACTCTACTCCTGTTGGTTGGTGTCTCTTAAATAAGGTTCCATGGCTTGACGAACATCCTGTGGAATTGGGATTGCCGCGACCGGTTGGGTCAAGGTCACCCAGACCATCGTCAATTGCGCGTCAACACACAGTTCACCTAGATGACTACCCTTCACCATCAATGTGAATGAGCGGCGTCCGAGTTTCAGCAGTTCAAGCTCAAAGGTGATCTGCTCCCCCAGATGGTTCGCTCGGCGGAAACGACACTGACTATCGACAAGCGGAATCCCATTGTTCCACTCTTCGTGTAAGCGATGAAATGAGCAACCCAGGCCCTCATCGAACCATTGCTCAACGACTTGGTTAAACATTTCGAAATACCGAGGGTAAAAAACGATCCGAGCCCAATCCACGTGCTGGAACTTGACAGTGATGTGGGTGGTGTATTTCACTGGGACCGCTTCTCCTGTTTATTTTTTCGGCTGCCGTTATCTCTGAGGTAACTCTAAAGGAGGCCAGGAAGTTGAAACTCTGACTCCAGAGAGTCCAGTTTACAAGTCACCTCCTCGCTGGATTCCTCGTACGGGTCTCGCTCACCCTGATAGAGCACCCCGACAAAAAAGTTATCGTCGGTCATAAGTCGCTTTGCCGCCCGGACCGGATCGGTGGTTGCCTTGACCGGAGCTGGGCGCACCATTTTTTTCCACTTCCGCTGCTCTGGCTGGAAAGTGAGACACGGGCTCAATATCTGTACGAAGGAGAAACCCGGGTGACGAATCGCCTCGACCAAGATATCAGCGGCACCCCCCGGATCACTACTGCTCGCACGAGCAAGGAAATTCGCACCCGAGCCTAGCGCCAACAACAGGGGAAGAAAGGGGTTCATACCCGGGCCGCCCGGTGTCAACTGGCTGAGGTCCCAATCCGGCTCAGTCGTAGGCGAGGCTTGGCCTTTCGTCATGCCATAGACTTGATTATCCATCACGATGTAGGTGATATCTGCGTTGCGCCGACAGGCGTGCAGAAAATGATTTCCGCCTATGGCAAAGCCATCACCGTCCCCACCAGCTACCAATACTGTCAGTTCGGGCCGTGCCAGTTTAAGCCCAGTGGCAAGGGGTAATGCACGGCCATGAACACCATGAAAGCCATAGGCGTTGAGGTAGGCGGGTATCCGAGAAGAGCAACCGATACCCGAAACCACCGCCACCTCCTCGGGCGGTACCTGCAATATAGCCAGAGCCCGGGTAATGGAGGCCAACACCCCGAAATCCCCACAACCCGGGCACCAGATAGGTTTGATATCGGACTTGTAGCATTTCGTCGAAAACGCGTGGCTTGGCTTACCCTTCATGATGAGTCCCACTGTTGTAGTTGGGTGGCGATTTCAACCGCTAGAATCGGCACAGGCCCAGGACGACAGAAAGATCTCATTCGCACCGACAGATCGTAACCCGACTTCAGGTAACGATAGAACTGGGCCCCATGGCTTTGCTCGACTACCAGAATACGCTTTACCCCGCGCAGCATCTTAGCCATCGGCCCGGGCTGTTCCGGCGCTAACAACCGTAATGCGATAAGCCGCAAACCCCCGTCGAACTCCGGCGAACGTGCCAGTAGTTCTCGTGCTGCCCCAACCGTCGCGCCCCAGGTAATGATGGCAGTCGAGCCTGCGCCCTCTACATCAGCCCAGTAGTCACCATAGTCAAACTCAGCCAGTTTGTTGCGTCGCTTGTCCAACTGATGCAGGTGGTCGCGGGCGCGGACCGACGGTATACCGGACTCATCGTGCTCCAGACCTTCCGCTGTGTACTGGCCACCGGGCATCCCCGGTAGCGTCATAGGTGACACGCTATCAGGTGTCAATTGGTAGCGTTGATACGCGCCATCAACCTGGTCCGGAACCTTGCGTTCCGTTGCCCATTCTCGGGGCGCGGGCTTGTTGTCTATCATACGGGTCTGCCCCAAAGCCTGGTTCGACAATACGATCGCCGGAACCTGCAGCCACTCAGAAAGTTTTACAGCCCAATGGGTGGTATCAAGGCAATCGTTGACTGAGGTCGGAGCCATCACCAGGTGTGGCGCATCACCGGGTAACCCGTGTATTGCAATATTGAGATCACTCTGCTCAGACTTGGTGGGTATACCTGTTGCGGGCCCGCCACGCATCACATCAATGACAACGATGGGTACTTCAGCGGCAACGGCCAGGCCGATCGATTCCATCATGAGTGCCAGGCCCGGTCCCGATGTCGCGGTGATCGCCGGTACCCCACCGAAGGACGCACCTATGATCTGATTTACCGCCGCCAGTTCGTCCTCTGCCTGAACGAACTCTCCGCCGAGCTTAGGCAAGGCCAACGCCAACCATTCCAGCACTTCAGTAGCGGGAGTGATCGGATAACCTGCAGCGAAACGCACACCCGCCCGCAATGCCCCTAGTGCTGCCGCTTGATTGCCAGTGATGGACCAGCGCTCGGCCCGCGAGGGAGTCGGCGCCGAAGGTAAGTCCAGGCCATTGACGGGCAATGCTGCTGCAATCCCCGCATCAACTCCCGCCATTCCGGTGACAAACCGCCGGTCACCATGAAAAGTTTTCTCTAATGTCTGCTCGACCGATTTGCGACTCAGTCCCGCCAACTGGGCCGCGACGCCCAGGACAATCATGTTCGGGCGTGCCCCACCGGCCTGGGCCGCCAATGCCTTGAAGGGCATCGCCAGATAATGCGCTCCGCTATCACGAATACTGTCTGGCACCGCTCCCTGTGCGGGATCACTGATGACCATGCTGTGTCTGTTAAGCACCATCTCATCGGCAAAGCGGGAGATGTTTTTCCAGTCGAGCGCCAGAAGCAGATCGCAGTGGGTGGGCTCTGACTGAATCGGGTGTGACGACAGGCAAACCGTGGCCGCGACCTCCCCACCGCGAATCTGCGGCCCACTGGATCTGGTCAGACGAGCGTACCAGCCGGTCAGGCCCGCTGCCTCCAACAGGGTATTTCCGACGGTTACCGCCCCTGCGCCGCCACTGCCGGCCACAGTGATCGATAGTCTTTCCTGAATCATCGGCTGGTGGGTTTACTCGTTACTGGAACTATCTTGCCATCTAGCGAATTTATGAAATATAGTACACTTTTATTTTTTAAGTGTATATAGTCTATGGTTTTTGGGTACGCCAGATAACGCTGCACTGCGGCCAGATTCTGAAAACTGCGCTCTAACTCTTTGCCCTTTGGGAGAATTCAACAATTATGACCACTGCCGCATACCGCTGGGTTTTTTCCGCCCCTGGCGAACCCTTACAGCGTGTGCCCCTGACCCTGTCCCCACCACCACCGGGACAAGTCACCGTCGAAATCGCCGGCTGTGGCGTATGTCACACAGATCTGGGTTACTACTACGACGGGGTTAAGACGAATCGGGCGTTACCACTCGTACTGGGCCACGAGATCAGTGGACGCGTCATCGCCGCTGGTGACGGGGCGACATACTGGCTCGAGCGGGCGGTTATTGTGCCGGCTGTGATCCCCTGCGGCCAATGCGACCTATGCCACCGAGGCAAAGAAACTATCTGTCGCTCTCAACAAATGCCAGGTAACGATATCGATGGTGGCTTTGCCAGCCATATACAGGTCCCGGCACACGGTCTGTGCGAGGTAGACCTTAACCGCCTTAAACAGGCCGGACTCACCTTGCCCGATCTCGCGGTTGTAGCCGATGCCGTAACCACCCCATATCTGGCCGCCATGCAGGCACAGGTCCAGTCTGGCGATCTGGTCATCGTCATTGGTGCTGGTGGAATTGGCAGCTACGCAGTTCAGATTGCCAATGCGCTAGGCGCCCATGTCGTGGCGGTCGATATCGACACTGCCAAGCTCGACCTGCTTGAATCCCATGGTGCAGCCCTGACGGTAGACGCCCGCAAAGTTGAGGGCCGCGAACTGAAGAAGGTGATTCGCGCCTTTGCCCGTGAGCAGCACCTCGCCGATACCGAATGGAAAATATTTGAGTGCTCGGGCACGGGTGCCGGACAACAGAGCGCCTTTAGTCTGGTGAATCACGGCGCAACTCTGGCCGTAGTCGGATTCACCATGGAAAAGTCTGCGTTCCGCCTTTCCAATCTCATGGCCTTTCATGCCAAAGCATTAGGCAACTGGGGCTGCCCCCCATCGCTGTACCCGGCCGCCCTGGATCTCATTCTCAGCGGTAAAGTGGCACTTGGCCCATTTATCGAACAACACCCGCTGGACAAGATCAATGAGATTTTTGCAGCGGCACATGATCATCGCCTGAATCACCGGGCAATCCTAGTTCCCTAATATAGAGGTAATAGAAATGAGTGAGACGATTGAAACTATCGTTGCCCAAACAGCGCCACAGAGCCTGGTCGATCATACCTTGAGCAGTGAAGAAGCCGCACCTGGTGTGACCTTTGAAAAGCGTCCTGCAACAACATTGGATGGGACCCCGGTCGAGGGCCTGTACAACGCCTGGATTACCTTGGACAACCCAGCCCAATACAACTCGTACACCACTGAAATGGTCAAAGGTGTTATCTACGCCTTCGGCCGTGCCTCCACCTCCCGGGACGTCAATGCGGTCGTGTTTACCGGTTCGGGTGATAAGGCTTTTTGCACCGGCGGCAACACCAAAGAATATGCCGAGTACTACGCGGGCAACCCCCAGGAATATCGACAATACATGCGCCTGTTCAATGATATGGTCTCGGCAATCCTTGGCTGTGATAAGCCGGTCATCTGTCGTGTCAACGGGATGCGCATTGGTGGCGGGCAGGAGATCGGCATGGCCTGCGACTTTTCCGTAACACAGGATCTTGCCCTTTTCGGGCAGGCCGGCCCCAAACATGGATCTGCTGCCATCGGCGGCTCAACCGACTTTCTGCCCATCATGATCGGTTGCGAACAAGCGATGGTTTCCGGAACCCTGTGTGAACCATTTTCTGCGCACAAGGCCTACCGACTGGGCATATGCTGCGAGGTTGTCCCGGCACTCAAGGTGGATGGAGAATTCCGACCCAACCCCATGGTAGTCACCGACCGTATGGTGGACGGATTCGGCCAGATCATTCACGGTGAATTCCTGCAGGGTGAGGGCCGCGTACAGGCCAAGCAGATACTTAAATCAGGGCAGGTGGATCTAACCTTGCTGGACAAAAAGGTCGAACAGCTTTGCGCCAAACTGCTGCTCACTTTCCCTGAGTGCATGACCAAAAGCGTCGAGGAACTACGTAAACCCAAGCTGCAGGCATGGAACCGCAACAAAGAAAACTCAAGAGCCTGGCTCGCACTGAACATGATGAACGAGGCCCGGACAGGCTTTCGCGCCTTCAACGAGGGTAACCGGGAAACTGGGCGGGAAATTGATTTCGTCGCGCTGCGCCAGGCACTGGCCAAGGGTACACCCTGGACAGTGGAATTAATCGAAAGCCTGATGCCAGGCCAAGGGAAATGACAACATCGCCCATCAAGGTCTCATGGGGGCATGATGCTGGCTTACTGACACTAACGCTGGCTCGCCCCAAGCGCAATATCATCGACCAGGCTATGGTCGAGGCTCTACAGACTGCGCTTGAGCAGCACGCCCACGAGCCCACCCTACGCGCCATTTTGCTCCAGGCGGAGGGCCCCCACTTCAGTTTCGGCGCCAGTGTTGAAGAGCACCTGCCGGGTGAATGCGAACAAATGCTTAAATCCCTGCATCGACTGGTACTGACCTTGCTCGATTCACCCACACCGGTGCTGGCCGCCATCCAGGGACAATGCCTGGGAGGAGGTCTGGAACTCGCCTGTACTGCAAGCCTGTTGTTCGCCGCCCCGAATGCCACACTGGGTCAGCCTGAGATCCAACTTGCCGTGTTCGCGCCGGCAGCTTCCTGCCTGCTTCCTGAACTGATTGGTCCGGCGGCAGCCAGCGATCTGCTTCTCTCCGGCCGCACCATCAGTGGTGCTGATGCAAAGGTCTGCGGGCTGGTGACTGCTCTGGATAATGACCCGGCTGCGTTAGCCCTGGCCTATTTTGATCAGCATCTGGCTTCGCGTAGTGCCAGCAGCTTGAGACTGGCCACCCGTGCGGCCCGTGCCGATCTGGCCAGTCGAGTAAGAACCCGGCTGGCTGCGGTGGAGCAACTGTATCTGGATGAACTGATGACTACGCACGATGCCGTCGAAGGACTGGAGGCATTCTTGCAAAAAAGATCACCGCGATGGCAACACCGCTAGATTTGCATTCCCCAACCTGCAGCCACAGCAATACACAAGGTCCACTGTGAAGACACTGTTCGATTTCGGGGGTACCCACGCGATCGTCACCGGGGGTAATCAAGGCATCGGTGAGGCAATCAGTGCCCAGTTACAACAGTGCGGCAGTTTCGTACATATCTTTGACTATGCGCCCAGCACTGCTTCAGTCGGGATTAATTCCAAATGGCATCAAGTGGATGTTCGCGATCCGGATTCGGTGGCTAACGCTGTTGCCTGCCTGCCCGATAACACGACCCTGCTGGTCAATAACGCGGGCATTACCCGTGACCGCACCCTGGCAAAAATGAGCGACGGTGAGTGGCATGATGTGCTGTCTGTGAACCTGACCGGAGCATTCAATGTCATGCGTGCTCTGGCACCACGATTACGTGCGGCCGGTCGCGGCCGAATCGTCAACATCACCTCCATCAACGGCCTGCGCGGCAAATTCGGTCAAGGCAACTATTGTGCAGCAAAAGCCGGCCTTGTGGGCTTGACCAAAACAGCGGCTCGTGAGTTCGGGCCCCACGGGATTACCGTAAATGCTGTCGCCCCAGGTATGGTAATGACGCCCATGTCCCGAAATCTGCCCCCGGAAATAATCGACGGAGCACTTTCCCAGACCACACTTGATTGCCTGCCCGAGCCGGCCGACATCGCCCATGCTGTGTTATTTTTACTCTCTGACGCAGCCCGTATGATCACCGGTGAAGTACTGCGCGTTGATAGCGGCCAGTACATCTAGCGAAAACAGGAATCCAGCCGGTGGTTTTCACCCACTCTTCGCACCACAATGGGCAGGAAGAGGCTTTTCTGGCCCGTCTCGGCCAGCGGATCCGCAACCTGCGCTTGCGCATGGGAATAACACGCGCGCAATTAGCTGATGACTCGGAGATTTCCACTCGTTATCTCGCGCAGATTGAAACCGGCAAAGGCAACCCTTCCATCCGGCGCTTGCGCCAACTGGCAGCCGCCATGCAGGTTCCACTATCCGAGTTGGTCTGTACCGAGCAACTGCAGGATCGGGACCGCAATCTGCTGTCAGAAAGACTCGCTGCGCTTAGCTCGGCACAGTTGCGTCAGGTGGGCGATTTTCTCGACCATCACATAGACGGTCATGTACACAAGCAGGGAGGCTTTGCTCTGCTGGGTGTGCGGGGGGCGGGCAAAAGCACCCTGGGGATGGCCCTGGCTGAGAAAACCGATCGACTTTTTGTCCGCTTGACCGAAGAAACAGAGAAGGATGCCGGTATGTCTACCGACGAAATTCATGCACTGTCAGGCCAGGCGGCCTACCGACGTGTGGAACAACGCGCCCTGGCGCGCATCCGCCAACAACACGAAGGTATCATTCTTGAAGCCGGCGGCGGTATTATTAATGATCCGGTGAGTTTCAATTATCTGCTGACCCACTACGTTACAATCTGGCTTCAAGCTCGCCCGGAAGATCATATGCAGCGGGTTCTGGCACAGAAGGATTTTCGACCGATGGAAGGCAACCCTGAAGCCCTGGCTGACCTGACAGAGATGCTGAACGAACGCGAACCCTATTACCAACTCGCTGATGCCGTCATTAATACCAGCGAACTATCGGAGCCAGCCTGCATCCGACGCTTATTGGAAATTGTGCGCCTTCAGCCAGGAAAACCGAGTCACAGGCCATGATGGATACCCGTGAGCGGGTCAGGCGTCTGTGCGAGCGATCTCACGATAAGCCGCAATTTGCGACCCAGGGCGCTACGCTGTTTGTCGACCTTCAGCACCGTGAAACTCGCCAAATTTTTCTCCCAAAAGAGATCTTTGAGCATTTCCTGGGAGGCCGAGGCGCCAACATGGCATTGCTGTATAACCTGCTCCCGGAAGGATTGGATCCATTGGATCCACAAGTTCCGCTGATCTTTGGCGCCGGAGTACTGACCTCACTGATCCCCGGAGCACCCCGTGGAAACGTTAGCGGCGTAGCTCCAGACAGTGACGCTATTCTCGATAGTAACGCGGGTGATTATTTCCCGTCATTTATGCGCCGCCAGGGCATTGACCATATTGTGCTTTACGGGCGATCGCCAGGCTGGACGCTGCTCAAACTGGACCCGGGTGCGACCGAGTTTCTGGATGGGAATTGCTACCAGGGTCTGGACAACATTGCACTCACAACCGCGATCGAACGGGACTTCGCCTGCCAGGAAGGCCGGGATATGGCAATGGCCCGCATTACTCGAGCAGGTGAGAATCTCGTTTTGTCTGCCGGAATTATGGCTGGGCCCAAGTCCATCTGGGCACGCGGCGGTGCTGGTGCCAAGATGGGTGCCTTGGGGCTCAAGGCAATCCTGATCCTGGGCCGTCCAGCGGCTTTGCCGATGGGTGACGACTACCGGGCCTCAAGTAAAGCGATCGGCCGCAAGATCCTCAGCACCAGTGTGACCCGTAAAGTATTGAAAACAGTCGGCACTCCGTTTCTCTACAAGCCGAGCCGACTACTTGGGGCGCTGGGTGTTCGCAATCATCAGCGCACAGGCTGGCGTGAGACGCTCGATGCAGAGCACTTTGACGACTACCGCGACGGCATGGCCGGGTGCTACAAATGCCCGGTGTACTGCCGTGCACGTAACCGCCTGCCCTGCCCTCCCGGCAAAGAGGCGAATCAGGATAACTGGTCACATGGTGATGGCCCGGAATATGTCACGCTCGGCAAGTTTGGGCCGGGCCTGGGTATTGACCAGCCCGAACAGGTTATTCGTTTCAACAATATGCTCAACGACCTCGGGCTAGACTCAGCCAGCACCGGAAGTGCCATTGCCTGGGCCATGGAGCTCTACCAGCACGGCCTGATTACGACCGCGAATACCGGTGGCCTTGAGTTGAATTGGGGCGACGGTAAACTGATTGAAGACCTGTTGCTGTTGATCGCCGAACGCAGCGGTTTTGGCGATACCCTCGCCGACTCGGGCAAGGCGGTAGCGCGCGGCAAATATCCCCCTGCGGCGCTGGACTACCGCATGGCATCAAAGGGGTTGTTCCAGTCAGATCCCCATGATGCACGCATCATCAAAGCTTTCGCGCTTGGACTGGCAGTGGCAACTCGCGGCATGGATCATCTACGCAACCGGGTCACACTTGAAATCAATGCCCGTATCAATGATGACCCCCAGTTTAAACAGGAATTGTACGGTGGCGAGGTCTCTGCCAAACCTACCGACTATGAGGGTAAGGAGCATGCCGTGGCGCGCTGTGAACGTGTCTATGCCAGTGGCGATGCAGTGGGTATGTGTCGTTTTAATACCTGGCTGTTCAACTCACCCAGTCTGCCCGATTGCAATGACTTCGCAGTCCAACTGAGCCGGCTCACCGGAATTGATATCACGGCCACCGCGGTGGAAGCGGCCGGCGCCAATATCAATGGTCTGGAGCGACTGCTAAATCACCGCCTTGGCCTGGGCCCGGCCGACGATACTGTCCCACAACGCTGGTTTCAAGAAGGTGCCAGTGACGGCCCCTATCAGGGGGAGCGACTCGATCCCATCGCATTTGAGGCTCTTAAAGGGCGTTTTTACGAGGTGTCTGGACTGACTGAGACGGGGCTTCCGCGGCCACAATGGCGTGAGACATTGGTGCGCGCAGCCACCGGCTTTGCGGTCACGGTTGATTTTCCCCGGGAAGCGGAACAACCCGCCGAAACGGTCCTGCTGGACGAGCCGGTAGCCGACCTGGCCGAACTCCGCATTGCGCTGGAGCGACACTGCCCAACCCTTGCTGGGCGACTCGACAACGAACTGTCTATGGCTGTTCTCAACGGCCAGACTATCCTGTCTGGCGAGCGGACGACCCCGGTACGCGATGGTGACCGGGTTTCCTTTGTCAATGCCATCAGCGGTGGCTGAACGCACCCCGGCCAGTGCTGCCAGTCATCTGCCGGAGTTGGGTTAGTCTGCTCGGGGCCCTGTAGATGCAATATCCAACAGGGCGTCAGTGGCGCGCTCGATCACTTCATCAATGATTGATTCGGTCATCACCGTGGACAAAGCAATCAGTCCGCGTGGGGCGAGGAACAGACCATGGTTCAGAGCCGCCAAGTGAAACCGGGCCATTAATTCTCCATCGTCACGCCGGCCGTAGGCTGTGCCAGAAGACTCAGAGAAAAAGAGATTCATTATCGAACCGATATGATTGATCGACAGCGCTAACCCCGCCTTGATTGCGGCCTGTAGCAGTCCGGCTTTCAGTTTCTCGGCGAGCACGTCCATCTGGTCAATGCGATCGGCCGTCAGCGCCTCCACCGACGCAATGCCTGCTGCCATAGTGACGGGATTGGCATTGAAGGTGCCGGTATGAAATATTCGCGGTTGATCCGGATTGAACAGTTTCAGTAACTCCTGGTTGCCCCCCACTGCCCCCACGGGAAAACCGCCGCCGATCATCTTGCCAAACAACGTTAAGTCCGGTATCACTCCAAGTTGGCCCTGTCGACCACCCAGGGCCAGTCGTAGAGTCAAAACTTCGTCTAAAACAAATAGCGCGCCAGCCGAGTGGGCGGCCTGCCTGACTCCCTCGATAAAAGTAGCGTCTCCCGGGATCACACCACCCGCCCCCATGACCGGCTCAATGAAAACTGCAGCGATGGAGTTGCCCTGCTCTGACAGCACCTTTTGAAATTCACCCAAATCCCCATATTGGGCGATACGGGTCAGCGGCCCAGTAGCACCACCGAAGCCGGTTTCGAACTCCATCAATGAGCCATGGTAGCCTCCCCTGGCCATCAACACCTTATCGCGCCCGGTCCAACGACGCGCGATCATCAGGGCAAGATTGGCGGCCTCGGTACCCGAGTTTGTGAACCGTACCTGCGCCACTGAGTCGACCCGCTTGACCAGCAGCCTGGCAAGCTGAACCTGTTCCTCGTTGTTACCCGCCCAGCAGGAACCACTATCAACTCGGGTCCGGGCTGCTGCCACTATCGGTGGGTAGGCATGGCCGTGCACTAATGCTGTGTAGTTGCCAAGGAGATCGATATAGCGCCGGCCATCCAGATCCCATAGATAACATGCCTCACCGCGTACGAACGTCAGAGGATAGGGATGCCAATAACCCGCTTGGCGCGAACTGCCTCCAGGCAACCAGCGCCTGGCCTCACTAAAAGCACGGGCACTACCTGAGGTAAGTTCCCGGTAACGCGCTTCAATTACCTGGCATTGCATGTTGTCTTACCATGACCTTCGCTTTGGGGTAAACGGGTAACAGGCGTGGAACATTCGACGACAGAACTTGACTCAGGCGGCCTTGGCCAACTCCTCGCGGCCACCCGATGTATCGTTCATCATCAGCGGTCCCACTACCTGCTCCACCCGCTCAAGGAATTCACCTTGACGCAGGCGGCGAGCGATCTCTTCAAGATAATCGATAATTACGGTATCGTAGTCCAGATAGGGCACCGTTTCCCGAGTCGCTTCGTACAGCGCTCGTGATGCTGGACTCAGGCGGTCTGCGCCTCGAATGTCGGCAGCTTGGGCACCACACATCAGTTCAAACGCCAACACGTAGTTGGTGTTGCGAACGACCTTGCGTGCCTTTCGACCGGCAATCAACCCGAAACTGACGACATCCTGAAAGTCTGCAGTGGAAGGTATCGACTGTACCGATGCCGGCAGACACAGGGTACGATTCTCCGCCACCACTGACGACGTCATGAACTGCCCCGGCATAAAGCCCATCCGCAGGCCCGTATCGTTGGCCACCAGGAATGGAGGTAAGCCCACGCTGTGGCTCGCGTCCATAAACCGATCGATACGCCGATCACTTATCACGCTGACGGTGGTCATCACAGTTGCGATGTTATCCATGGCGAGTGACAGATATTGCCCTTGAAAATGGCCATTATGGATAAAGGTGTCGTACTCGGTAAATATGAGCGGGTTGTCATTACTGCTATTGATTTCACGGTTAACAATGTCTCTTGCGAACTGTAGCCCGTCACGGCAGGGGCCAATGAGCTGCGGCGTGCAACGCAGCGAGTAAGCATCTTCCACCGGAATGTCCGCAGCCTGGATGTTATTGTTCTTTTTCAACAACCCCTGCAGATTTTCTGAAACCTCCTGCTCGTTCAGTACCAGGTCACTGCCTTCAAGCAGTTTGCTCAAGTTGTAGGCAGTGGCATATTGCCCGGGGTGATATTTCTGCCGATGCACCCGCAGGTCGAATGGGTTTGCGCGTCCGAGCAGAGTCTCGATGGATAGTGCCGCCAATGCATCTGACTGCTTGATAGCAAGGCCGGCCTCGAAAACGTTACTGCTGGCAATGCTGGCCATACAGGAGGTGCCGTTAATCATCGACAAGCCCTCCTTGGCGTTAAGTTTCATCAGGGGAATACCCGCTGCAGCCATTGCTGCGCCCCCATCCATCAGCTTGCCCTGGTAATGGGCCTTCCATTCGCCAATCGCGACACAGGCGATACACCCAAGGGGTCCCAGATCACCGCTGGATCCGAGTGAACCCTGCTCGGGTACGCACGGGACGACACCCCGATTGATCATCTCCAGGTAAATCTTGAGATTTTCTGACTTGATACCCGAATATCCCCGGCACAAAGAATTGACCCGGGCAATCATGGTGGTTCTGACCAATTCGTCAGGCAGAAAAGTACCCACGTTGGTTGACACACTGCGAATTAGGTTTTGTTGAAACTCGCGGTCGTTGCCCTTGGGGAGCAAGTAGTTAACCAGACCACCACAGCTGGTATTAACACCGTAGATGACCTGTTCTTCATCAGCCCACTTTTCGACCAGCGCCCGACACTGCTCAATCTTGGGCCAGTTGCTAGGTTGGATAGTGATATTGATTGAAGGATCATGGCCGGCCTCAACCAGTTGTTCCAGTGAAAGGTCCTGCCCATTTAGGGTCAGCGTCTTACCGCTCATCGTCATTCTTTTTCTCCTGTTTCCACTACGGCAGCAACTGCTGCCCGGCGCGACGGCCTGGTATACCCCTGGCACAGATGAGAACCGGCCAAGGGAGCGTTACTGGAAATTAGACAACGAAAGTACGGCAATTAAATTTGTTTTTTTGTTGTATATGATGATTTTTTAGAATTTAATGTTTGATTTCTGGCACACAATGAAATTATATTTCCTATACTGATCATCTGATACTTTGAGACCCCAGAACAACACCCACACTCTCCGAACCCCTCCCATCAGCCTTGGGCCATACGCCCGGGACAAGTTGCGGCGCTCGTATCGCCCCCTAAAAGCAAGCCGTCGCCGTAACGCCATAAGCCAGAGGAACTATGAAAGATGCTGAAACTTGACCGTTATGAGCGCGCTATCCTGACCACACTACAGTCAGATGGGCGTATATCAAACCGGGATCTGGCGCAGAAGGTAGGTTTGTCGCCGTCACCCTGTTGGCGTCGGCTACGAGAGCTCGAACAACGTGGGATTATCCGCGGCTATTCAGCTCAGCTCGATACTGAACAGCTCGGGTTTACGCTTCGCGCTTTTGCTCATGTCTCACTGAAAAACCACCACCCGGAGACCGTGGGGCAGTTTGACGATGCGATTCGTGACTGGCCGGAAATTCTCGAGTGTTATATGACCAGCGGTGACTATGACTACATGTTGAAAATCGTGGTAGCTGACATGAGTGCTTTCGAAGATTTTCTCACGGCCCGGTTGCTGCAAGTACCCGCCATCCGTGCCGTCAATACATCATTCGTGCTGCGTCCAATGAAATATACAACCGCTTTGCCGCTGGATTGAGCGACACCAACCTTACAACACCAATACCTCGGAATCCGGGGTCGGTGTATAGAGTCTATCCACCAACGCTTTACGGCGTTCGAGTACCGCACGCTGATTGATATACCCCTTGTCAGTCACTTCGTTGGCGTCAATCTGTGGTGGCTCACGCATCAGCATAACCCGCGCCACACGGGTGCTGGATCCCCGATGCGTGGCATTGTAGGTTCTCAATCCTTCAAGCAATTGCCGATTCACCGCCGGGCTGACACACAACTCCTCCACCGGCAGATCCTCCGCTGCACCCGCTAGGTCGCGACAAGCCGCGAGGTTCGGCCAGGCTAGTAGCCCGACCCAGTCGCGGTCAGCGCCGGTGATGACTGCGTCCTGTATCACGGGGGATGCTGCGCCAATCACCTCGATCCGCAATGCACCCACCGCCACCCAACTACCACTGGTCAACTTGAAATCTTCGGCCAGGCGCCCATCAAACAGGACCCCTTTGGCTGGATCATCCGGATCTACTAACTTGCCTGCGTCACCGATCCGGTAATAACCTTCTTCGTCGAACATCGGTTCAGTCAAGTCCGGCTGGCGGAAATACCCAGGCGTCACGTTCGGACCTTTT
>Ga0187827_10000828_pt1 | contig 46837 bp, 24 predicted proteins | sample ETNtaG_39_FD_167969 | JGI IMG/M metagenome (GOLD analysis project Ga0187827, IMG submission 167969) | Marine microbial and viral communities from oxygen minimum zone, Eastern Pacific Ocean - ETNP2014_SV_150_PacBio MetaG (Illumina Assembly) | ecosystem: Environmental > Aquatic > Marine > Hypoxic...
CCGAGGTTGCGGTCGGGGTCCTGAAGCATTTCCGGCGGATAGAAAAGAAGGTTGAATCCTCCACGGCGATCGGTCACGGTCGATGGCGGGCCGTTTTGGCGATCGGCTCGATACAGCCACCAGAACTGATCCATCCGCTCATCGAGCTCCGCGAAGAAGTTCTGCATCGGCGGCGCGGCCTTGCCGAAGGCTGCGTTCACGAATTCGGCGCGCATCGTGAGCGGGTCGACCTTCGGATCGTGGAGTGCCTGAAAGAACGCATAAAAGCCGGGCCCGCCCAGTCCCCACGGATACCAGTTGCCGCGGCTGTTCTCGATAATGCCACCGCACAGATACATGCCTTGAATGTGGTTCTTCTGGAAAAGGCGAACCATATTGACGGCGACCCATGGAGTCACTCGCGGATGCACCGTAAGCCAGCTCGTTGTGTAGAGTGACTTGGGAATCTCTTTGCCGCCCCACGCTTCCCACATCGCAAAATCCTCTGGTCGATAGCGGGTCAGGCGAATGGCGACATTGTCAGGAAAGGAATCAAGCGAGCGCGGCGGGAGTCGCGTCGGCTGATAGGAAGTCATCATGACGGTCTTGCCGGGCCGGCGTTCTTTCAAAAGTGCCGCCAGTTTTCGATGCACGAGCCAGACACGTTCACCCGGATCAGGATGTAGCGACTGGCACTCGTCACACTGGCACGGGACGTAGCCGTCGGTCTGCTCCAGTTCCACCCACTGAAAACCGCGGTCGAGCTGGCGTTCCATCTCGCGGAGCATCAGCTCCTGGACGTCCGCGTTTGAGATACAGAGATGATTATCCTTCGGGCTTCTGATTCCATCGGATTCAGCGAAGTACTCAGGATGATCGTCCCAGTATTTCTTTATTGGCACGGCGTGGACATACGAATGGCCGCCGTAGTCATATAAGAATTCGGACGGCCCGAACATATGATTGGCAAAGCCAAATGCGGTCGCCCGAAGATCGTTCTTTGAGCGCTGGTAATAGTTGGCCATACGTCCGCATGTGTATTGGAAAACCGGCGACCATCGCACATTAAGATTCGCATCGACCACAAGCCGATTTTTTCGTGGAACGTGAGTTCCGAATCGTCCAGGCATCAGGAACCTGACGCCGACCTGGTCTTTCAGAAACTCCGTGACTGCTTTGAAGGAGCCGTAGGCTCCGGTCGTGCGTGGCTTCGGCCCTGGCTTAATGGTCGATTCGCGATCCTGACCAATCAGAAAGATGTCACGACCAACGACTCGATTGTGGTAGCTCCAGTCTGTGACTTTTTCGACTGCCAGGCCGGCCCTCCGAGCCGCCTTCGTCCAGCCGAGGTAGAAAGCCGGCTTATTCACAGGAATCTTCGACTCCGCCATGACCGGAAATTCGACGCCCGTCGCTTCACGGAGGAAAAGCTGTAGTGCTCTGGCGGCCTGCTTGACGCGTCCCTGATCGACTTTGTCTGCATAAGCGATGACATAGTCAGACTTGCCATCCGCTACAACAGTCAGGCCTTCAGCCGATCCACATCTTGGAATTGCCAGAGTCAGAAGGACGAGAGGCAGCAAGAGCCAGGTTATTGTTTGGTGATTCGTTCTCATCGGCACCTAATGAAGAGGATTTAAATCGGAATCATCAATGAATCATTTTCTTAACGGCGAAGCCGTGACATACGATAGCCTGGGATGCCAATCCCAGGTCACAGAGGAATCTGATCGAAAGAGCTGCGAAGCAGCGGCAGATGTCTTCATCGTCTGCCACCGCTTCGCGGTTCGTTATAGTCGACATTCGACGACCTGGGATTAGCATCCCAGGCTTTCGTATGCCGCCGCTTCGCGGCTGAAGATGAATGTTCCTATTCATGAACGCTTATTTAGGTAAGAGTTCATCTCGTGTGGTTCGATTATTTGATCAAAGTTCCGCACACCTAAGGTGCTTCCTCGTCAACAAAGACCCCTTGCCAGCTTGTCTGGTAGGTGAAGGAGGTTGAATGGTTCTCTGGCTCTTGAGCAAACCGCACAACCTGATTCACCCGTGAGGCAAGCTCACGGGGGCTTTGGGTAATCTTGTCCTCTTCTAACCGTTCAACCTCCTTCACCTGTGGGGCGAGCCCACAGGGGGTCGTTCTTCTCGAATCGTTGTCATTGTTGATCCAGTTGCTCGATCGCCGTTTCAGCTTTTTTCCGATGAACTGGATGGGTGGATTCGTTCTTAAACACCGCGCGATATAGCTCAAGAGCTTCGGCGGCGCGACCGGATGCGGCGAGCGTTTCGGCTCGGGCGGTCATCAACGTTCCGAACCAACTGCCGCTTAGATTTTCGCGCTTTACCAGGTCGTGGATCGCCATCGCTGCGTCGAACTTCTTTTGTTTGGTCAGGATGCGGGCTGCGCCTTGCACGGCGTTGAAGAATTGGGCGTTCGTTGTGTGGGAGGTGGACGCTGTGACTTTCCGGTAAAGCTCAAGAGCGCGGTCTTCATTGGCCAGAACAGCTTCAAAATTGCTGGCCCGGGCGTTGAGCATTGCCAGCCGTTTTAGCGAGTCGGTCGTGTGATCCAGGGCGAGTTGGAAATCCGTTTCCGCCTTGTCGCCGGACTTCTTCGCGTAGTGGGCCTTTCCACGCTCGAAGGCCGCCGGGCCGATCTCGGTGAATGGCCATGTGGTGAAATCAGTATCGCCAAATTCGGTGAGGATGGTCTTCCAGTTCCGTTCGGCTGCCAGATTCTGCATACGCGCGATGGCGGCGATCGGCTGCTCTGGAATCCGGCTCGTGAACTTGGCGGCCGCAGGGTAATTCTTGAGTTGACGCGCGCAGGCGGCGGCCTGAGCCATTGTCCGGGATTTCTGGTAGCCGTTGGCCTTCTCGTGATCGGCGAGGGCAGCGAACGCGGCCTGGGCTTCGGCAATCTTTCCGTTCGATCTCAACTGCGCGGCGGCGCGGTATTCGATGTAGAAATCGGTGACCGTTTCGTCGACGTCGAAAACGTGATGTCTGCCATGGTAGAACCAGGCAAACTTGTGCGGTCTGTGGAAGATCAACTCGCCGGTCGGCGAAATCGCTGAATACTCCGCGCCGTTCTCGCGAATGCGCTGACGGCAGACGTTGAAAAACCAGGGCAGACTCTTCGATGGTTTGCGGCCAACGACGAAGTTCAGCGGATCGCTATCGTCTTCGGTAACCGGGATGCGAATTTCGACCGTCCAGTGATCGTCGGCAATCTGCGTGGCGACTTCAGCCTGCGAGCTCCAATCCCACCCACGCCCAGTGGCCCGATCCAGATCACAGATGGCGCCTGCGGGGTTCACCGCGATCTGGTAGTAGCTGTGTGATTCGGTGGCCAGTTCAATCTCCACCGCGTCGCCTCGGAAGAGCGCTTCTTCGTGGTTCTTGGTAGTGCCAATGTTCAGCTTGTCGCCGGGTCGTTCCTCGCAGCGAATCGCAAAGTAGAGGCTGCCGCGATGCCAGCCGGACATGACCGTGGTTCCATACACCGGCTTGTCGCCCGTCTGAAGTTCGCGGAGCCCGGCGACCCACCACTTGCGATGCCGCACCCAGTATTCGTCGTCAAACTTTCCATCGATGACGATCGGCTCACGCGGTTCCCAGACCGTGCGCACGGTCGCGACCGGGCCGCGGCCCTGGGCCAGTTGCACTGCCTTGGCGCGGAGCTTCTCCAGAAACTCGTCAATCAGGCCGATGCGTTTGGCATACGTGGTTCCGGCAGGCGCGTCGGACTTCGCTCTATTGAACATCGCCAATGCGGTTTCGACGGGTTCCAATTCCTTTTCCATCGCCTGGAAGTTGCCCTCGCAGTAATCAAAAAACGCCAGCATTGCCGGCCCCGCGTCAGGGCCGTAGTACAACTGGCAGTGCTCCTTCAGCATCGCTCCGGCGTCCGCTTTGGGGCCGCCCCACCACATGCGCGTGGTGAAGTAAATCTGAAACGCATCGAAGGCCATTGCCCGCGCGTCGTGATAGCGCGGCAGGGACGTCCAGATGTCCTCGCCGCGTGAGATTCCCCTGGTCGCATTGATAGTTTTGCCGATGGTGCGGGCGATGAAAATCGGCAGGTGAACGCCCCGGTGCGTCATTGGATAGTTCTCGAAAATCATCAGCTTGCGATCGGTCTTTTTCATCCAGCCTTCGCGCAGCTTGCGGGAATATTCGAGTTGTTCCGGGAGGTTGGCTTTCGGCCGGCGACCACCGACGATCATCACCTGCAGGTTGGGCTCCAGTTTTTCGATATTGGTGACCGGCAATGTGTTGGCGCCATATGCGCAGCAGGTAATGACTTTGTCAGGATGCGTCTTCCCAACTTCGCGTGCGACGCGGTTGGCAAAGTCGAACACGTGGTTGGACAACTTGCCGCGCGACCCCATTTCTTCGTCATCCTTGCCTTCACACAATATGCACTGACAGATCGAGCCGTAGGCATCCGGCGGCATGATGGAAACCGAGGGAAAATCGTAGACGTCGAACAGCGCCCGCGCCCACTTCACGGTTTCCTGGAGCAATTCCTCGTTGGAATAACACAGGTGGTTGAGCTTCTGCCGCGTGTCGGTATCGCGCTTGCCGCCGTAGAGCGCGAACCAATCCGGGTGCTCGGTTTTGAGCCTGTCGGGGCGGGTCATGTGATCCATGCCGTGCGCCAGCATGAAGCCGTATTCGTGCCGCATGCCGAGACGGAGAATCCAGCGCGTCATCTCTTCGTCCGCCGCGCCAATGCGAACGTAGAACTGGCGAAACTCGAAATCCGGCTTCGTGGTTTCGTCGATGTCCGGCAGCGGAATCGAATTCAGTTCCGGGAGCACTTCGCCCAGCGGGCCTGGCGCATACCAACGTACGCCGAGGCTGCGAAGGAATCCGCAAACTGCGTTGTAGCTGCCACGTTCGTCGTAGACCCAAAAATACTCGTTCTCCTTTTTGGCCAACTCTTTCGGCATGCGTCGCCGGTTGAAATAGAGCCCTCGGTTGGTCACTCCGTAGGGCAGCCCGCTTGCCTCCTCCCAACGACGCTGGAGGTTTTTCACCACGTCCCCGTTGTTCTTGCCCCAGGGTTCCTTCGGCTCGAAATCAGTGTCCGTTCCCAGCAACGCGAGCCAGTCTTTGCCTGACCTGATCCGGTAAGCGCCATGCTCCAGCCCCTTCGCAGTAACTCCGAGTTTTTGCGTGGAGTCGCTCTCGCCGACGTAAATCGCGATACCTTTGCCGGGAGTCGTCGTGATGGGCAGCTTCGCGCCGGAAATTTTCTGGATGGTCTCCTGCAGCTCTGCAGCCGCCAATCTGACCGTTCGCATCGCATCGTCCGCGATGATGATTTCCGCGTTCGGTTTGCAGTTTTCAACGATGAATGGTTTGGCGTTGGCGAGCATGGGCAGGAAGAGGGACAGGATGAGGGTCAGATTTCTTGTCATGGGTTTGTTTTCAAATCGACTGTTTCACGTTGCTCACAGAGCATTGTTACCAAACTCGCCCACGTCCAGCCCTTCGCTGCCGGCGGTCGAGTGCCAGTCTTTGCCGATGAAGTATTCGGGGTCAGTTGGTTCTGGATCGGGGACGCCGACAGATCCTCGCTCCATCCGTTCGCAATTATTCAGATTCCAAACCAGTTCGCTGAGATAGGGTTTGCGGCTGAGGGATTCGCTTTGGTAGAGGCTCATGCCGTGGACTCCTGCGCGATGCTGAATGGCGGCCACACGGTAAGCGAACTTCACGTTGGCGGCTGCCTGTTCGGCTGGCAGAGGACGTTGTTTAAGAACGTCGCGCACGTATTGGCAGGAGACCCGCTGCGGTTTGGGAACGAAACCCAGTTCGTATTGCCGGGTCGTGTGCGGCAGGTCGGAGTGATACAGAATTGTTGCCCGGCCCGCGTTCCAGACGATCCCGTCGAGCCCGGCCTTGCGATGCGCTTCCACACACTCGTCGATGATCGTCGGCGTGCCGATGCCGGTCTCGTCGCCGCGGTAGTGATTCTGCCATTCGGAAATGCCAAAGGATTTGCCGCGAAGTGAATCGGTGGCCGGGTTGGAATCCGGAATCTCGCGCGGCAAAGATTTCTCCAGCGGGAGTTGATTGGTGGAGCGGCGACGATTCATGCGGAAGTGGGGCAGTAGCAGGAGGCATATCAGGTTCTTCTTCCCTCTTTCACATCAAAGGTAGCAAACAGTTTCTCAACAGCAGAGCGAAGCGATGAAGCAGGCGAATATTGCAGACGAATCTGGCAGCAGCCCGTCGCCACTAAGCACATCCTGACAGCGTTCAATCTGAATGCTCATACCGAATTGAACCGGAAAGAATACAGGCGAACATTCCCCACAAGCTTGAACGAGAGCCGTATCCCACGACCGGTCGGCAACGTGTGATGTTGAGCCCAGGCAAATGGCTGATCGAATCCATTGTTGAAGGGGAGACTCTCAGACAGACCGTATCCTTTAACGCTTTCGCTGGTGGCCGCGTCCAAGACCTCAATCTGCAAATCCCCGTCTCCCCGTTCGGCATTCATATGGATAGAGCGAGGTGATTCCATTTTGAACGGGATGGTAGTGAACGTTCCTTCAGACGCTCCTGCCGACAATTGCATACAGGTGAAACCATCGCGGCGGAGTGTGGCGAGACCGGGCAGAGCTTTAACGGAGCGCGTGCCAAGACGCTCGCGATGCTCCACCGGCACGTCGTACTCTTTAGCGCCTCCGTAATAGATACGTATTTCTTCATCGAGGATAACGGGAAGGGTCTGCAGGAGATGCTCGCTGTCCCAGTCCCCTTCTTTACCGAGCGGAATGATCTTTTTGCCGGGCTGAACGAATGTGAACGTCTCACCGTCCCGGCTGATCGCCAGCTCGACGTCCAGTCTGTCCGAATCCATCTGGTTCTGATAGAGCGCGATGTAGTAATGCCCGTAGGGGAAGACGACCGTGTCGTGGACTTGCGACTGGGGGCCGCCGACGACGGCCGGGATGCCGCGGACAGATGGATCGAGAACCGGATTCTCCGGATACGCATACCAGGTGATCGCATCCCGACTGTAAAGAAATGCGCCGCCTCGCCGTCGAAGATTCAGTGACATAAAACCGTACGCCTTCCACCTTCGATTTTCATCGGGTTCGTTCGCGTCATAGAAAAATGATTCCGGAATGATCGAGAACGGCTTGGAGCACCCGTCAGGGAAAACGATCTTTGCTTCGTTGGGCGTCAGGTTCAGGCCGTCCGGCGAGGTGAACAGAATGGCCGGGAACATCTCACTGCGCGGGTCGTATTGGATTCCATATTTGCCGCGCCGCGCCATTTCGCCCATCTCGCCGGAGTTCCATACGTAAAGCGATTTATATCTGCGCTGCGGATCGGGGTCGCGATCGTCGCGAATCATGAGCGGCGCGTGGCGGAGATGCGGGACGAGGTTGTTCTCCTTGTTGCCATCCCATTCGGCCAGGCCCACGGGTGTTCGCTCCCATTTGATACCATCGTTGCTCTCCGCATAACCGCATGAGATCGTATCCCACCACGGAACGCCGGGGCCCGGCTCATGGATAGCCCCATACCACATGCGATACCGTTCCCCGTCTTTAAGAACAGCCCCGTGATTGAAAATGCGGTCATCATCAAAAGAGCCCGGCGGACCGGTATCCATGAGTGGGTTGTCCGGATGCTTCTCGGCCTCGTTGACGACGATCTCTGTGCCCTTCATCGATGAAAACTCCAGCCCATCAAAAAAGAGCACCTTGCTGTCCGCGGCCGTCGGAATCCCTGGCACTGACTGACGGCGGAAATGCTGTCCAAGCAGGGGCGGTTCGAGAGACATCAGCAGACCGATGTCTTCAGAGACAGATGCATCCTTCTGCACGGAGAGTCTTCCGACAGGCAAGAGATTCCAATCAAAGTGCTGTGGGCGAAAATGAATGCGCGGCCCGTTCGCAATCTCACCGAATGCGTCTCCCATCCAGCGCATCCAGAACGTGGACTTCCGTGTGTTGTCCACAAAGAAACACCAGGCCACCCCGTGCCGATCCACCGCAAGCTGCGGCGAATGCACCAGGCTGCCAGTAAACCAAGGATGCACGAGCAGCCGGTCCTTTTTGAGAATCTCGCCCTCTTTAAGGAGCACCCATTCAGTGTGCGGATAGTCGTCCTCGTAAACGATGAGCGCCTCGTCACCGACCGTGATGATAGACGGCTGACGCCCCACTTCTGTAACAAGCGTCGGCTCGGACGGCTCACCTTGCGGATCAACGAGCCCATACCAGAGCCGGCCAGGTACATCGCCCCACGCAAGATGGAGGCGTCCTTCATCATCGGCATGACAGACCGGCGGATAGGCAGGCCCGGTCTGCCAGAGCTTCTGGTGCCCCCAGGCATCGTTGTCGGCGGTAGCCATTTCGATGGTGCTGGAATCGTCGTCTGGGGCTTTCAGATAGAGCGCGCACGGTTTGCCTTGATGCATGAACAGATCGCCCAGCCACGCTTCTGCTTCGAGGATCGGTGCAGGGGATGACCAGTCGGCAGGATTCGCATCGATTCTGGCCGCGGTATGTTGGATGCCGCCCTCGAAGCTCCAGGCCGCATGCAGTTGCTCTCCGCAGCTTATCAGGCAGCCGCCGAAGCCTTTGCCTAAAACCTGAGAAGAATTTTCTGATTCACGGCGAACGGAAATATCACAGTTGCCAGAGACTTCTGAATGTTGCAGCAGATGCCGGCCCGAAGTGGTAGAGATCACCTGCCGGCCATTATTAGGCGAACGATAGAAGACCTGTAGAAGGCGGTTAAGCATGGGAGCGGAGCTTTAGAGTGCGATTGAAGCGTTGTTGTTTCTTATCTCTGATAGATCGGCAAGTATCGATAGGGCACTGCGAGGATGAGGATCGCAAGCGAAGTGCTGAAGCTTGGGCTGACACCACTTGGCCAACCGCCGTCAGGACGCTGGCGTTTGAGCAGTACTCGCGAGATTCGTGGATACCAATAGTTGAACATCTTGTTCCCGGCCTGGTAGCTCGACTGAGTCGCATAATAATGCGCCAGGAAAAAGTGAGATTCGCCCATGTCGAAACGTTCTTCCGGATACTTCATCATGACGGCCAGCCCACGCTGCAGGTATGACGAACGGCGGTCACCCAACATGAACAGACACAGGGGCCCCGACCCGGTACGGTAGAGCGATGGCTCGCCACTCGAGCCGATGGTGTAGCCAAAGTAACCTGTCTTCTCGTTCTGGTATCCACGCACACAACGCACAGCGCGATAAATGACATGATCCGGCACAAGGATGCCGGCCTCCTTCGCAGAGGCCAACGCCTGCACGGCCATCGCAGTACAGGAAAGATCACTGGTCGTCGTCGGCCTCGGATCGTAACGCCAGCCGCCGTCGCGGCATTGCGCCCGCATGAGGATGTCGACCGCACGCTTGAGCACCGGACCAATTTCGTGCCGTTTTGATTGCCCCCACGCTTCCGACAGCGCCATCGTTGCAAGAGAGTGCTGGTAGAACGTCTTGCTGCTCGAATCCGCAAAGTAACCATCGTGCTTCCTGGCCGCTTTAATCAGATAGACGATCCCTTTGTCCATGTTGTCAGCATACAGCCCCTCGCCCGGCACATTTCCCGGCACCATCAGAGCCATCAACGCCACGGCCGTATTGGCAACGAAGTACCTGTCTCCCCAGCTTCCGTCAGCTTTCTGTTTGTGCTTGATGAAGACGAGCCCCTTTTCGATCGCTCGCTCGGTGGCCGGCGACATCTCCGCAATGGTGACGCGTTCGGCGGGGACTTCGCCCCAGAGCGGGGAAACGATGAGTGCCAGCAAGATTAATGAACTCATATCACATGCCTCCGCGTCGCGAAACGAAGTGGTGAGAGACACAGCAGTAACACATCTGTCATCTCCCCTCCGCTCCAAGCACCTCAAAATAATCCTCCACCATCTTCCGATATTCAGGCGGAAGCTCTCCGCTGAATTGTTGCTGCACCTGTTTCCTTTTCTGGCGGGCCAGGTGGCCCAGACGTTGACGGCCGCGGGAGGCCGCGCGCTCGCCGATGTTATCTGAGCCCATGCGGATGGAATCGTCTTCCATGCCGGGGTCCATGCCTGGGATTTCGCTGAGGCCCATCCCTTCCTCGTCTCCCCCTTCTCCTCCCTCACCCCCTTCCCCCGGGCTGCTGTAACCGAGGTCGGCCCCCATGCCGCCGATGCCCAGATCCCAGTCAAGGCTGACTGCCCCCTCGCCGCGGCTGCCTTCCTCGGTGAGACCGAAATCGCCCAGGCCAAGGGGCGGCTCGAAGTCTGAGCCTGGAAAGGCTTCTGCTTCTACCATCTGCAGCGGCTGTTCGAGCAGGCGAATGGCGCGGAGCTGAGCGGCCGTCGTCTGGTCTTTCAGCGATTGCTCGATGGCAGCTTCGGCCTTCTTCATTTCCTGGAGCGCGCTCTTCAGAATGGATTGCTGGATACCCGCGGATTCCAGCGCGACCGATTCCGCCATCAATGCCTGGAGCGATCTGGATATCCCCGACTGCCTTTTCTGAAAGGCTCTCTTCTTCAAAGCAAGCTGCTCATGCGAGAGCCCGACAATCTCCAGCCGAAGCGCCTTCTGTTGCTCGATGATCTCCTTCAGCTTCAGCATCGCTTCTGCGCTCGCAGCCTCGAAGTCCTCGGCATCTCGGGCCTCCAGCACGTCGAGGGCTTTCTGCAGGCCGGCGAGGGCCGCCTGCTCTTCTTCGGTTGCCAGGGATGCATCCTCCTCTTCGATGGCCTCTACCGCGTTGGCCTGGTGTGCCTCGACTTTGTGCTCCGAAAGAACTGATAGGACCCGTTTCAATTGCTCCTGGAGGGTTTTGTCTTTTGAGTCAACACCCAGGTCGGCGGTGACCTGTTCGATAAAAACGACCAGCTTGACTTTCAGCAGTGACTGTTCCTGGGCGAGGTCTCTGGCATCCGCCTTTGTATCTTCGGGATCGAGGATTACTTCTCGTCCCCATCGCACAGTTCCTCGAAGCACTTCCCATTGGCCTTCGATGATTTCCTGCAGCAACGCGCTGTAGGTCTGGATCTCCTGTTCGAGCCCGGCCTCGGCCAGCAAAAGGCTGAGATGTCTGATGACGGTCTCCATTTCCTCGCCGGCCTGGTTCAGCCGTTCCAGACGGGCGGCGGGATTATCTCTGGCAGAAAGCAGCAACTCTGATGCTTTTGGAATGTGCTCATCCGCGACTGCATTCAGCAGTTGATTTACTTCTCCAAGCTTCGCGCCGCCTTCACCTTCAAACATTTCATTGGAGCGAAGGTCATTGATCAGAGCGGCCACTTCACCGGCCGCGTTTTCGACGTTCTTCCCCACTTGGCTTTGGCGGCGGTATTCAATCTTGATGGTCGCGCCGAAACGGTCTTCGGCGTGCGATGTCAGGCAGGCCATTAGGAACAGCCACACAACAGACCCACATTCTGCACTCTTTCTCAATCTCATCTCTTAAGGCTCCTCAACAACACCTCTATCGCCTGCCTCCCTTTCCTCGCTTCCAGTTGCGAAGACGCCAGCGATTCTCTGATGCGTATCAACTTTGTGAAAATGTAATTCTGGTATTCCGATTTACTCACAATCGAAATCTTTCGCGGCTGCGAGCGTTTGATGACTCCCGCGTCGGCCTCAGTTCGGATGTCAGACACTTCGACCGAACAGGTGATCACGTCTCCAACCTTGATTTGCGGCAGGTCGTGTTTAATCCTCCATTGCACCGGCCAGAGACCAAAGCGCGGATGCGGGAGCGGATCGTCCTTGTCCAGCTTCGGAAGGTCGCCGAGTGGAATCTTCTGCTCTTCGCCATCGTTAACCGAATAAATGAGCCATGCCGGGCCCAGGCCGTAATCATCCCTGGCCTGGAATTCGAGAAACAGATTTTTATTGACGGTTGCCTTGATGTCATCCATCGGACGCATGATGGAGATTTCAGGAGGCGTATCCGGCCTCGCATAGATCTGGTGTCGCGGCGCATCGAAGACGAACCCGGTGTTCCTGCGATACCAGCGGAAACGATAACCAGTCGATTGGTCGATGGCTCTGCGGAAACGCACCTCGGTGCCCTCTGCATTCACAACCAGGCTCTCGGGCTCGTCACTGCCAACGAAGACCTCCGCCTTGCCCAGCGCATCCTCGAATTGGATTTGCCATTCGACCTCCGAGCCATGTGGCACTTCAAAATTGAATTTCTCAATGGTCGACTCCTTGACCTGCGTGTAATCGGGCGGTCGAATGATCACCTTCGCAGTCCGAATCGCCGGCGGCGGCACGACATCCACGCGATACATCTCCGTTTCGGTATCACCGATGGCCGCAATGTATTCGAAGCTCGAAGTCAGATGTTCGAAGCTGTGCCTGAATTCGTCATCGCCAACGCGCTCGAGCTGGAGCGTCTGCCAGTTTGCACTGTTGAGCCGAATGCGCAGTGCGCCCGAGCGAGGCACACGCCCCCCGGCCCTGGCCGAAAGCGACAGCGACTCTCCCTGCTTGATCTTCGCATCCCCGGTCACGGCCAGAATCCTTGTCTGCGTCGGATACTGAATTTCATTGCCCGCCATTCTCATCGAATAGATTCGCAGATGGTCCGGCCAGACCAGCCAGGCGGCGGCAAAAACAGCAAGCGTAAAGCCCGCCCCTTTCAGCAGACCAAAGGCACTCTCAAATCGAACGACCTCACTGAACCGAATCGATTCGGTGGCGTCTGCGGCCTGCTCCTGAACCACCTGTTTCAATTCCCCCGAGCCGAGAATGGAATCGGCATCATCCTCTTTCAATTCGACGAATGAACTGAGCAGACTTTTAAGTTCCGGATGATGCCGCTCGACCATCGCTGCGGTTGCCCGATGTTCGAAACGCCGCAGCCGTTTCCACCAGACAGAAAACAGGACACCCACCATCACTACCAGACACATCACCGAGAGCATCAGCCTCCCGGCCATCGGCATCTCGAAAGCCCAGTCGACGACGAAACCAGCCAGGAAGAATGCACACGCCCCAACCACCAGACACGAACCGCCACGCAGATGCTCGCGCAAGCGTTGGCGCCGCCAGGTCTGACGGAGTTTGGGGAGAATGAGGGTATGGTCTGTTTTCATACGGAAGTGCCGGCCCGTGTGCTCGATGCTAATTTTATCGATGCTGAAATTGTCAGGACTGTCCTGTATCTCTATGATTAAACTTGAATAATCTCACTGAAAGAGGCTTGACCATGTCCACCTGTGCTTTGTCAGTAGAAGTCCCGGTTCCTCTCTTCGAAGAGCTGGCGAAGAGAGCGATCCAAAGCCAACGGACGGTCGCAGAAGAAATAGTCGATGTATTGGTTTCTGCAGTTCAGACGGATGACAAGCTTCCCGCTTACCTGGAGGAGAAACTGAATGCTCTGCATCAACTGGACGACGAGGCCCTCTGGGAGACAGCGCGAGACCACCTGCCGAAAGAGAGCAGCGAAAAGCTGGAAGAGTTGAGTTACAAGAGGCAGGCGGAAGGTCTGACAGAAGAGGAGACTGAATTGCAGGCGGAACTGGTACGAGATTATGAGTGGTACATGCTCTCGCGTTCGAAGGCTGCATTCTTGCTGAGAGAGAGGGGACACGACATCTCGTCCCTGAATCCCTCGTCATGAGCCGCCCACATGTCCCATGGCAATTGCGATTCATATCAACCTCCTCCGCCGCCGAAAGAACCACTCCGTCCCGCTGAATAACATCACCAGAATGTAGACGATTGAGTTATCCCACAGCTCGATCTCCATCCGCTCGATGCGCACGGAATGGCGAGCCCGAATCGCTTCATACATTTCAGGCAGATGCTTGACGGATGTAATCGTCATTCCTTTTGTGCGTTGGGCGAGCTGGCGGGCGACTTCCAGTTGCAGGCCGGGGTGACGCATCTCGAGGGAGATATCTTTTACCTGGAATTGAGGCGCATTCGCGTGTTTGACGCTTTCCAGCGGGGCCTTCAACACATACCGGCCTGGCCCGGGCGCGATCAGATATCCCTGATAGAAACCGGGGATGCCTGTCACCGGCCGCAGGCGAACCTTTCTCATTGCCCCCTCTGCCTTTTCGCCCTTCAACGAAATTGAATATTCATCCTGCGCCACCGGCTCGAAGAATCGGTCGAGCACGTTGGCAAACACCTGCACCTGCTCACCGGCCGCGTATACGGGCCTGCCAGTCTTCAGAGTGATACGGCGGTTGCCTCCGAGCAGGCGGGAGAGTGCAAGAAACTGGATGGCCTGCGCCCACAGCCGCTCGTGGTATTTGCGGCCAACCTTGAAACGGATGCGCCACAGTTTTTCCGTGCCGACGAACATGCTCTTGCCCGCGCCATACCGGTGCCAGGAGATAAGCGGATACGGCTCGCCGCCCATTCTGAGGTTCTGAAGTTTCACCAGCACGGTCGCGGCCGGCTTGGCGGTGACGGGTGGCACTGCGTAAAGGGGCCGCATGGTCTTGAAAATGGAATTCGTTCGGCTCGAGTTGTTCTCGAGTTTGACGATCCCGCTGGCGATTCCATCGGGAGTCACCAGTGGCACATCCCGCTTGGAGACTTTCTCCCAGGGGCCATCTTCGATCTGTACCGGCAAGAGATCGGCAACAGGCGAATCTTTATACGTACTCGGCGCATACAAACTCCCCGCGATCATCAGCAGCGCTCCGCCACGGCGCCGGACGAGCTCTTCCATCCAGGCAAGCTGTTCGGAATTGAAATAAGTGCGCGGCACGTCGCCCAGAATCACCAGGTCAAAGTTCAGACCAGAGCGGCCCTGTTCCGGGAAGCGGGCAAGATAGTGCGGCGAATGCGCAGCAAGGTCGCGGTCGCCCTGGGTCAGGAGAAACTTCACGTCGAGTCGCGGGTCGCGCAGCAGCACCCAACGCAGGTATCGGTATTCCCAGCGGGGCATGCCCTCGACGTAGAGCACCTTGATCTTCTCGTCGATGACCTGCAATTGCTTTTCTGCTCGATTGTTGTCAGTCACCGCTTCGTCTTCTGTGGCTTTAATGCTTGCTTGAATCCGGAAATCGCCTGCCTCGGTCGGAGCGTTCCACTGGAAATCCTCAATCTGGTGCTCGCCGTTGAATCGGATCATCCTGCTCTGTTTGGAGTCATTCAGTTTCAGCTCCAGCACGCCCTCACTGCCTGCGAGCTCAGGCGTCGAATTCACGAGCACCTTGATCGAGAGTTTTTCGCCGACGAACTGCGTATCCGGCGCGTAGATGTTTGAGATGCTCACGTCCGGCGGCGCAGGCAGCCCGATACCAAACGCAGAGACGGGCAGGCCCTGTTTGCCCAAACGCTCTGCCGCCCGGATCGGGTCGGCGCCCTGATTCCATGCAAAGTCGCTGAGGATGATCATGCCGTCGATCATCTGCCCGCTGTATTGCTCGGATGCCTTCTCAATGGCCGAGCCCAGGTTGGTGTAGCGTCCGGATGCAATCAACTCACCCTTAGCAGCATCCAACTGCTCCATCCCCCCGGAAAAGCTGAACAGCCGCACATCATGGCTCCCGGAAAGCTGACTGAGAATGCCCCAGTCTTTGTGATTGATAACACCTGACGCGATCCCCAGACGGGTGGCCGCGGAGACCTTCTTGACGTCTACCTTGTTGAGTTGAGTCTGTTCGATGGGAACCAGGCCGGTGGAGTAAGCGGCTTCAAGTATTTCATCAGCGCTTTCACGCTTGTCATTGATCGACATGCTTTCCGAAGTGTCCACGAGCACGAGAACCTTCCCACGCACCTGCCGCGTGAACTCGATGAGCATCCCCGGCTCAAAGAGAATCGCTAGGCACAAAATCAGAGAGCCGGCCCGCAATGCGCCCATCGCCATCCGAAACTCGCGACTGCCGGCCCGCACCTTTGAGTAAGTCCATACCGAAAACCCAACCGCCCCAAGTATCAGGAAGAACAACACTGCGGGATGCCAAACCTCACCCCAACTCCACTCCGAATAGGAAATGCTCTCGATGCCTTCGAGGCCGGTGATGAGTTCCAGGAGATTGACGATCATGCAGAGCGTGCGGGAGTGTGCGGAAGTGAGGGCCTGTGAGCGTGCGGGAACGCGGGAGTTTCCGTGTCATGCCGGGCGGTCATACGTTTTGAGAAATGATCTGAAAGCCATGCCTGTGCGATGAATGCAGTGAGGGCGAGGATGAGCAACGTCTTCCAGATTTCGTAACCGATGCGCTGTTGCCGCACGGCCTGCCCGATGCCGGACGTGGCGGGCAGGACAGCCAGGCCGGTGCCGTTTAGAGCGTCTTTCAGACTCTCGATGTCGAGCGTCTTGACGTCAGCTTCGAGGGGCTCGACGTTGGCGGCGAAGGATGTTTCGCTCTGACCAATCGACTCCGCTTTATAGAAGCCGGGGCTGACCGCATAGCCGAAATCGATGTGTGCCCTGGCCGCGTCTCTTTCGATCTTTCCAATGCGAGTTTCCCCAGAGGGCGTTTCCAGGCGCCGGATTGCCTGCAGCGATTCCTGTTCAAAGGGCAGGCGAATCCGTTTGCCCACGAGAAATGTGGATGCATCTGAGCTGGACATATACGAAAGCAGTTGATGAATCCAGATCGGGTAAAGCGGGCTGATGGCCAGGTCATTCCATAAACGATCGATACTGCTGGCGAACAGCATGACCCGGCCAGCTCCCACCTTCTTTTCCGCGAGCAGAGGCGTGCCGTCCGATAGCTTCAACACCGTGCGCGCCTCCGGCAACAATCGCATCTTTACGTGTCCCCAGAAACGGACACTCAAGGCCAGCTCTTGAGGTAGCCGTTGAATCGCCATGGCTAGCGGATGCCCGGTCGAGATGTCCAGGGCGAGTCCTTCCTCTTCATTCAAAAACTCTGGCTCGAGCATCTCCGCAGGGAGCAGACCCTCTTCAGTGCCCAGGGCGAGATTTATCTGGCCAAGGTCCGTGCGGTCGCCGGGGAAGAGGATGAGATTGGCGCCGCGCTGGACGGCCATCCTGATGGCTCGCGCAGTTTCATCGGGGAGTTGGTGGATGTTTGCCAGGATGATGATCTCATCGCTCTCGAATTCGTAATCCAGAAACGCAGACTCGGAGAGGGTGGACAATTGCAGTCCGGCAGATAGCGCGCCCCCCTTGAGGCGGATGGCCTTTTGAAGGAAAAACGAATCGGACTGGATCGTTTGCTCCACATCACCTCCATCCACACACAGCACTCGTGTCGATTCGGAGATTTCAGCAACCGCGAATCGCTCGTTGTCAGTTAGAAGTGCGGCGTCCGAGCCAATCGTCGCTCTAAGCCGGTGTTGCCCGGACCTGTCGAAGGGAACATCAAAGGACACCACCTGCCGCTCCCCCGGGCGAACGAGGGGCACAGTCTGCGTATCGAGAGTCTGCCCGTTCAGATCCATTTGTATGGCCACCTGCGGCCGCGGCTGTGCGCCATGATTGGCAATCTCAACGACATACCGTGCAGAGCCGTTCGTCCGTAGCGTGCCGCCGACAAATTCCAGGCGGGTGATGGCAAGATTTTCAGAATGAGCAGGCTCCACACGAATGAGCAATGTCCGGCTCCCTTCGCCGGGCTGGGAACTCGCATTCAGAACTGACCTGGTCTTGTCCGAAAGAGATTTCCAGGTCGTCACCTGTGCATCGCTGACGATGTAACACTCTCGCAGCGGCGTATCGAGCTCGGCCATGAGTTCCTGAAGCTGCTCAAAACAGACATCGGGATTTAGTGGTTCCGGGAGATAACTGGCCTCAGCGAGAATCTCCTCAACTCGCTGCGCATCGTACCCCGCTTTGCGCAGCAGGATTCGGACGTTCTGACCCAGAAGAACAAGGGTCAGCCGATCGCCCGACTTCATGGTAGAGAGCACGGAATTCGCCGCCTCGCACGCATCCCTGAAGCGTGACCGAATCTCGCCGTGTCCCATGCTGTAAGAAGCATCGACAGCCATGACGATTCCGACCCGCTGATCGCCCATCAGAAACGCACCGGCCCGGCTCAGGATGGTCGGCCGCAACAGGGCCAGCGCAAGCAGAGCCAACGCAACGCAACGAAGAATGAGGACGATCAGGTCTTCAGTTTGAACGCGCCGTTTGTGCTTCTGCAGCACACGCTGAAGCAGGGCCATCGCTCCCCATCGAATCACCTGAAATTTGCGCAGCAGGTGAATAATGATTGGAAGCGCAATGCCCGCGGCTGCGAATCCACCCCAGAGCAATGGGGAGTTTATGAAGCCCATATTTGTCAGGAGAAAGGATGGAGAATGTTCAGGAAGCCCTTTTCAACGAATTCAAGGAAACAGCAATTGGAGAAATGATCGTCTTCTATTCGCTGTTTCCCTGAATTCGTTGGAGGCTCTTTTTTGATGTTGGTGTGTTTGCTCTGCGCAGGTAATGGATGGCCAATAAGCTCAGTCTGATGGAGTCAAGATTCGAATGCTTGAGCAAGACATCGTTTTTCTTCAGCGATGCCTCGCCGAAGAATAATGCTCCATTGACCAGAGCTAGGTGATCCTTGTCCGCCAGCCCTTCTTCAGCCGCAGTGGCGAAGACGTAACCTGCGAGTTCTTCTCTATCGAAATTAAATCTGCCGAGTGCCGTCTTGAGCTGAATCTGTCTGGTATCGAGGGCGACCAGCTCACCTGATACCGGCTTGCCGCTGAGCCGATATGCTCTGCCTGATTTGAGCTTTGTGAACCGGCGTCCCGCATGAAAGGAAATGGCCGCAATCAACTGTGCATCTATTTCGTGCCGGCCGAGCGGCTCGACGAACATGATAAGTTTGTTGTTCTTGAGTCCAGTGATTCGTCCGGCCCAGCGCTCTCCATTGCGGAGGTACAGAAAATCGGGCGTGGTGAATCGCGGCTTGATGTCGCGATAAACGAAATGCAGAGCGTTCCATTTGATTTCTTTGCTGTTGATGAGGAGCGCGCCATTCTTGAGGCTGAGAGTGCCGGTCTGCTGGCCTGCCGCGGTGATGACCGAATCTGCCTGGACAGAGAGACCGATCACACTGATGCACATCATGCTCAATTTCATCCACTCCAATGCAGCACCTTTCTCGCGTTCAGGTATTCGATGAGGACCGACTGCACAGGGCGCGAAGTATCCACAATCACATAGTCTGCATGAATGGCATCGCAGGCGTTTTTGAATTTTTCCGTGAGCAACCGCAACTCCTCGAGATACTCCTGCCGGATGCGGTCCGGCTGCAGCCGGATTTCATCCTCACCCTCCAGGCCCTGAAAACGCACGATGCCATCGAATGGGAACGTCAGCTCTTCGTGGTCGAGGATGTGGAAGACGATCACATGCTGCCCGGTGAAGTGCAGATGATTGAGCCCGTCGATGAAAGCGTCTTCGTTATCAAACAGGTCCGAAAACAGGATGACGAAACCCCGGCGATTCAGGCGAGAGGCAAATTCATTCATGATGCCGCCGACGTTGGTACGCGGCCGATCCTCGGTGCGGAAAAGCATCTCTGCGATATCGGCGATTACTGATGAGCGTCCCTGCGGCCGGATGTGATCGCGCAGCTCGTCATCAAAGACCGCGAGCCCTACCGAATCCCCTTGCTCCACGATCAGATAGGCCAACACTGCGGCAAAGTGTTTGGAATACTCGAGCTTGGTCATCTCGCCCGAACCAAAGAGCATCGATGAGCTCGCATCAAACAGAAACTGCGCGTCGAAATTCGTCTCTGCCTCGAATTGCTTGATGTAGTACCGATCCGTCCGGCCGTAGACTTTCCAATCCACATTTTTGATTTCATCGCCACTGGTGTAAGGCCGGTGATGGGTGAATTCCGTGCTGAGCCCATGCAGCAGGCTCCGATGCATCCCAATGCGCCCACCCTCGACCGCGCCGCGCACGAAGAGCTCCAGCGAACGGACTCGTTCGAGCACTTCGGGATCGAGGTAGGTATTTTGGGGAGCTCCCTGCCGATGCAATGAAGTCGAGTGATGTTCGGGCCTCATGAACCAGCTTTCTCCTCAATTAATTGCAGTACAATGTCGTCCGGTGTCAGCCCCTGCGATTGCGCGCTGAAGTTCGGCACGATGCGATGTCGGAGCACTGGCGCTGCAACAGCCTGCACATCTTCGAGGGCTACGTGATAACGGCCTTGAAGCACGGCCCGAGCCTTTGCACTGGTGATGAGATACATGCTGGCACGTGGCCCGGCGCCCCACGAAAGTAACTCACGAATAAAGCCGGGGCTCTCTTCTTCCTTCGGACGCGTGGCGCGGGTCAACTCAGTGGCGTAATCGACAATGCTGTCAGCCACCACGATGTGCCGGACGATATTCTGCGCTTCGAGGACATCGTCCCTTGTGAGCACACCCTCGATATCAACTTCATCAGCGACAGCTTCCTGCTTCACAATCTTCACTTCCTCTTCTTTGGTCGGATAACGAACGACAACCTTGTAAAGGAAGCGATCCAGCTGTGCCTCGGGCAGGCGATATGTGCCTTCCTGCTCGATAGGGTTCTGAGTGGCAAGAACAAAGAACGGCGGCTCCAGATCAAAATCCTCGCCGCCGACAGATACCTTTCGCTCCTGCATGGCTTCGAGCAGCGCGGCCTGCGTTTTCGGCGGCGTGCGATTAATTTCGTCCGCGAGAAGGATGTTGGTAAAGAGCGGTCCCTGCAGGAATTTGAAACGCCGCTCGCCCGTCTCCGGATCGTCCTGAAGAATCTCCGTGCCGGTGATATCGGAAGGCATCAAGTCAGGCGTGAACTGAATCCGCCGGAAGTCAAGGTGCATGCATTTGGCCAGCGAACTGATCATCAACGTCTTCGCCAGACCGGGCACACCCTCGAGCAGGCAGTGTCCACGGGCAAAGATCGCGGTCAGTAATTCTTCAATGACTTCATCCTGCCCTACGATGATCTTTGAGAGTTCGCCGCGGATGCGCTGACAGGCGCCAGCGATTCTGTCTACGGATTCTTTGTCTGAGAGTTGGGGCTCTGCGCTCATGTTTTCAATCTTCGGGCAGATTCAATCCTCGTCGTCGCCATTTCTTTAACAGATCGATGAGTTTGCTGATTCATGCTCCCTACAAGATCGGCCGACAGGTGGAGAGGTCGGGTCTCTATTCTCATGAATACAACCTCTGCGGAATGCTCATCTTCAGGCCAAGCGTTCAAACGTTCAAACGTTCTGCTGTTCCTACTTGGAGAATTCCAATACACCCCAATTCCGAGGCTCGAGCTTCAGCTCAAAGACTTCGTCGTTAATGATTGCTGTCGCCTGGTTGTTCCACCAGATGCGGAGGGTGGTATCGAGTCCATTGGGATCTGAGTGGGTGATACCGAAGTCGGCGCGGAGTTTCTGGCCGGGCTTGATACTCAGGCCGAGCGCGGAGAGGGGGATCACCGCCTCTATGGTGTATGCGTTTTCGCCGAGGGCGATATGGATCTTTGCCGACTTCAGGACTCTAATGCTGCCGACTTTGTATTCCCTGACTGTGCCTGAGCTGAAAGTTCTCGGTTTGCCGACGGTGCCTTCAGGTGCGATGGGTTGATAGAGGACCGCGGTGGGCGTGCCCTGGAAATTGCCGATCGAGAGTCGAAGGTCGCCACGGACCGCCTGGCCGCGCTTAGGATCGGCGGCGGGATCGGTGCCCAGTTGGAAGTCAACGGTGTCGCCGGAGGTGTACATGTATTCGGGAGCGTCGGCACCGTTTTTCCAGGGGGTCTCATCCGGTACTTGCCAGGCGAGGTAGAGATTCTTTTCGTCCCAGGCGGCTACGGTGGATGTTGCTTTATCTCTGCGGCCATAGCGAATGGCCGGGCCGGGAAAATCTGCGGCGACGTTACCGGTGAATTTCGGTGTGGCTTTCCTGACGACCATCTCCTTCGGCTTGGTCGTAGCCTGGAGCCCCTGGCCACGTGCGAGCTTCGCTTTGACCACGTCAGATTCGCTGATCGTGATGGTGCCTCCTTTCAGTTCTTTCACCGAATCGAGTCCCACGACCTCCGTGTTCCAGAGCGCGAGTTTGCCGGCCTGTAGGTAGAGCTTGCCGTCCTTGCCCTGCGTCATCGAGCCGCCGAAATCTTCGCCACCGAGGCCAGCCGGGATATTGTCGAGGACGGCGCCCGGGACGGCCTTTTCCGGATACTGCCACTTTTCCGAATCGCCCTGGAACAGGCGGGTAAGGTAATAACCACTCTCGCTGAGCACGTGCCATTCGCCTACGTTCGTGTTGATAGCCCATATGGCGCCGATCGGCTTCGGTAACGTAGCACTGCCGACGAAACCGAACGCGCCTCGAATCAGTCCGGGCTGCGGGCCGGGCGCGTAGTGCGAGCCATGGACGCCATGAAATGTGTTCGGATAGGTCCAGAGGAGGCTTCCGGTCTCGACCTCATAACATCGATACAGATTGGCGCGCTCGTCGCTCGAAAGGATGAGCCGATTGTCAGGCGAGGGCATGGGCGCATTGAGAGGGCCGAGTTTGCGGATGCTGCCGAGGTCGTAAAGCGGCGCTCCGCAGGTCGTGAAACCTCTAAGACGAATCTGGTAGCCCGTGCCTTGATGGACCCCGTAAAAGGTGAGGTCGGTGTTCATGTTGAGGGACCAGCCGTTGTATCCGCAGAGCTGCAAGTCCTGATTGTGGGTTTGCACCTCGCTGCGCTGGGCACGCTGGTCCCCGTTCCGGTCTGCCCAGAAATAGGTCTTGCCGGCACGACCGTCTGTGCGGATGACTCCCCGGTAAGCGTAATCCGCATCATCGAGCCGTTCCCAGATGCTGACCTGCCAGACTCCCTTACGCTTGAACGTGCCGGCGAGATAGAGACGACCGTTCGAGCCTTCGCAGAAGCGGGAAAAGCTCTGCGGATACTCCAGCGTAAACAGGCCGAGCATCTTGCCGCGGCCGGTCTTGGGATCGATGCGAAACTCGCAAGCCTCTCCAATCATCAGATTCGGATCGCGGGGATTAATCGCGCCGCCGCTGGCGCCGTAATGGGTTGGGCCAAAAAACTCCTTGATGAACTCACCAGTTTTCGGATTCCAGACACTGATCCGCTTGGGCAGGATATCGGATTCCGCGGCCCAGAGTCGGCCTCTGGCATCGATGACCAGGCCGTAGACCGCGCCCATGCCGTCAGGACTCCACGGGCCGAAACGTGTGCGGCCGCCGCGTTTGCCGATAGAGCGCAGCAGCTTGCCGTGCGGATCGAAAACATCGATCTGAAAACGCGGGCTTCCGAACGCGATGTAGATGTTGCCTTCGTTGTCTACGGTCAGCCCACCGAATCGGCGCAGGTTGTCCATGACCAGTCTGGTCTCGCCGGTCTGTGGATTGAGGGCGAGCAACTTGTCACGCTCGGAAAAGAGATAAAAGAGATCGTCCTTCACCGCGACAATGCGGCCGGGGGCGGCCGCGGGAATCTCCTTCTCGACGATACCGGTCTTCGCATTGATGACCGCGATGTAATTACTCCTTGCTTTCGAAACCAATCCCGGGAACGCTTTCTCGATGTGGTGGCGATTAGCCTCCATGAGTTTGTCGCGGGACATGTGAAAAGCGCCTTGCACGAAGTTGCGATCCTTGAGCAGACGCTTGACTGCATTGACCACAACATTGCGGCAATCCGGAACGTAATAGATGGGAGCCTTCAGTCCTTCGTCAGCGGTCTTGTCAGTGGGCAGCCAGGCGGTGATGGTCTTTGCTGTGCGCTCATCGAGCTGATTCCAGATGGCCGCGCCGACGGGGCCGACCTCTTTCACTTTCTTGAGAAAGCCGCGCCAGTCGAGGATGTCGTTCCGGCCGAAATTCCATTGGGAGAGGCTGAGGTAGAGCTTTCCCTTGTGAGCAGTGAGCCCTTCGGCGAGGTAGCTCAGCGATGAAGGCAACCCCGGCTCACCGCCCAGCAGGTCGCGCACTTCGATCTCGCCGGAATCCGTGCCAGGCCAGGGCATGAGCTTGCCCGTCTTGGCATCCACGCGCTTGAGGAGATTGCCGCTGCTATAGTAGACCAGACCGCGGTCGCTGGTTACGAGCCCGGCGCTGTTGAAATGAAACCCCGCGGCCCACTGCACCTCATCATCGAGATTTAGTGCGATGAGCGCTTTGCCTGCTTCGGAGCCCGCCCAGCCAAGGTAAATCTGATTCTCGTCAGCCGCGCATGAGATTGGCCCAGCGTGGTCTCCGCCCCAGTAAGAGGTCGGGCCCGCATCCCACGGATCGCTGGGCCCGTGATAGGCCCAGCCGCGCAGGCGGAGGCCGATGCCCGTGTGATAGATCGCACTCCAGGTGTATTGGCCCGCAGCGACGGCCTGGCCAGGCGTCTTCCAGACAGGGGTGGTACGCCCATCCCATGCAATCGTATGTTTGCCTGCCTTGCGGCGTTCGCTGTTGAGCAGTTGGCGGACGACGAAACCATCGGCGCTCTTGATGATCAGTGAGACGTGCGCATCGTGTGGGAGCGTAAAATTTATCGGCTCTGCGAGTGATGCGGGAACAGAGAAGTCGAGGACAAGCTGAATAAAGACTAAAATCATCAAATGGAATATTCAGGTGATTGAGCGCAGGTCACACTTAATGTTGCGATTGTATCAGTCACGGAATCCACTTACTGAATACTAATCGGCGACGAGAGATTGGAGTAGAACAGTGCCTCAAATTGAATCCATTGCTGAGATGTCTGACATCCAGTCAGTCGTTCGGCAGATAGTAAACCAGTTCCAACCAGAAAAAGTCATCCTCTTTGGCTCCTACGCGTATGGGAAGCCCAGTGAGGATAGCGATGTTGATTTGCTGGTTGTGATGGATTGCGAGAAAAGGCCGATTCGTGTGGCAGCCGAGATATCCGCGGCTGTCGATCATGCTTTTCCTCTGGACATTCTGGTTCGCAAACCGGACGAATTTCAGGAGTCGTTCGAGCGCGGCGGAAATTTTGCCACCGAAGTGCTGACGGAAGGCCATGTCCTTTATGAAGCCTGAAACTCAAGACTGGATCGACAAGGCAGAAGGTGATTGGAAAGTCGCTCAGCGTGAGAGTCAGGCAAATGATCCGGTTTGGAATGTCATCACGTTTCTTTCTCAACAATGTGCTGAGAAATACCTGAACCTAATCTGAGCGATTCTTAAGACCCCAATGAGCTTGCCAGCTTGCCTCATTGGTGAATGAGGCTGTAAAGCTAATAGGGAACGCACACATTGAAATCGAAGGGCGACCGGGCAAACACATTCTCATCACCGGATCGGTGATGAGAATATGTTTGCCCGGTCGCCCTTCGATTTTCGTTTGGAAAAGGCATTTTAGCTGAGAACCTCATTCACCATTGGGATGAACCCAATGGGGTCTTCAAGAATCGCTCAATTCAGGCTGAAGTAATAATCACTGAACAATTATCTGCACGCCCTTCTTACGTTCGCGAATCAGCTTTCCATCCACATAAATCTTGCGGACGCCATTCACATCATAGACAGCGACCAGGTGTGACCAGAAATCGGTTGCCCAGAGGTGGCCAGCCTCGAGCCAGCCGTGGCCGAACATGCCCTGGGCTCTTACGCCGCCGTTGAGGTCGAGGCGGTGACCTCGGACCGTGCCGCCGAGGTGCTTGTCAAAGATGACGCCTTGCGAGCGCTGGACCCGTGGTCGAATCCAAGCCTCGAACGTGCACGATTTGGTGATGTTCAGCCGTTTGTCGTGGGCCACTTCAATGCGGCCGCCCTCGAATCGGACGTACGCACGATTATTCTCACGCACGTGTTTGACCCGCCCAACCGGTTTGCCATCCAGGCCTTTGTCGGCCTGGTTGCGATAGACGCCTTCTTCCAGTTTGTCGAAAGTCCACTCGGCCACGACGCCTTCGTCCGTGAGCTTCTTGCCCTTGAAATGCGCCAGAATCTGTTTGTCCGTGAGGGCGATTTTATAGATGCGGGCGCGGTCGATGTCGCCGTCGAAGGAGCGTCCCCCCAGGTCCCCGCCGATGGAAAGCGGACGGGAGGTATCAGGCTGGATGGACATGTAATTCTCGATCGCAATCGTCGATGTGCCACGGATGCCTGGTCGCTTCACCGACTGCGCAACAATTGTGACGCAGCCAAACGATCCATCGCTTGTGAACTCGCCATTCTGCGTTATCGCGCCTTTGGCTTTCTTGAGGCGGTGTTCGAGCCAGTAGCCGCCTCCATACAACATCAACAGATTGATCCGGCCGCCGGGAATCACCGACCACTTGACCGAAACATCGAAGGGCTTGCCGTAAGGATCAAAGCTCTTTCCGACGTCGAGGGTCTTACCATACTGATCGAGCGGGATGGCTTTGAACTGATACTTCCAGCCGGGCGGCATCCAGATTTCTCTGGGACTGATTCGCAGTCCGGCAAAACGGGGCGGCCCCGACGGCTTCGGCGGCTCGGTACGGATGGCCGGGCCGTAGGTCTTCACTCGATACCAATTACTGGTGAACGCGGACGGAGGCACGATCTCTTCTTTCTGACTCGGGCTGCGCCACCACATCCAGAGATTCGACCAGTCCGTAAATTCATAAAACTCGATCTGGAAGTCGTGCTGCTTTCCGGCCTGAAGCTCAATGGTTCCGAAATCCTTTTTGTGAGAATGGTAACTCCAGTGGTCGATCAGGAGTTTGCCATCGATCCACAAACGGACACCATCGTTGCAGATGATAATGAAGGTGTATGGCTCGGAATACTTCGGCGTGATCTTGCCCGTCCAGCGTGCGGACCAGGTCTCCCACTGAATGCGCGGGTCAGGCGATTCAACTTTCCAATCGACGCAAATGAACGGGTCTTTTCGGACGATGCGCGGGCCGAGCAAATTGACGTTGTCGTAGAACTCTGCGCGGAGCGCATTCCCAAAACTCTTTGTGTCAGGCGCCGGCTGTGGAGTGACGATCACTTCCTTCGGCCCGCCTGGCTGCATGATGCGGAGGCCGGCGAGCGCGCCTTTACCGGATGGCTCGGTCAATTCCGCACGGAATTGCCAGCCCTTTCGACCGTTCGCGCATTCGACGAGAAGCATGCTCCAGCCTTTTGGCAGCCAGACCGGTGTGCGGCGCACGAACGGCTCCTGTCGATTCTTCCAGCCCGCCTCGATCCATGCCTTGTCCGGCGGAACGCTGGAACGAAACACGAGCCGGCGATTGAGCCACGCACGGCACTGGACATGAAATGCCAGCTCAAGCGAGGCCCAGCCGGCCTTGGGCGATTCAATGAAGGTGACCGCATACGCCTTCGCGCCGGGATACTGTTGACCCAATTCCTTCTCCAGATCGACCGTGCCTGATTCGGTATAGAGCTTCTTCCAGCGGAGGGTACGTTCCTGGACTCGGTAGCCTTCACGCAGCGTAATCTTCTTCTGCACCGGCGGCAGGACGGTCTCGAATTCCATGTCGCTCACTTCGCTTGATGGGAACGGCCCGACAATGTGCCACTGTCTGAGCCAAGCGTGCGAAGCATGCGAGCGTTTCCGCCGAAACGAATGGGCGATGGCCGCAGGAATGTTGCACTCGCCAATGATTTTTTCAGTAATCTCCGCCGCTTGCTCAGGCGACGACTGATTTGCCAGCTCCCAGATCGCTTCCATGTAAACGGGGTCGCGAGATTGGCCCGGCACCTCCTTGAGAAACCATGCGAGCAGACTGATTTCTTCCGCAGGCTTGGGCCTGGCAAGCTCCACCAGGGCTGAAAAAAAACGTACCGCAGCTTCCGTGCGTCTGAGGCGAGGGATGTTTTGCTTGAGAAGCGCGATGGCCTTTGCCGTATCGAGTTGCCCGCCCCGTGGGAGCGCGAATGAGTCTGGTTCTCGGCCGTCCTTCACGTGCGCGATGAATTCCGAATACCACTTCCGGATGCCGGGAGCCAGGCCTGCCCGCGCGGTGAACGACGCAAGCACTGGGGACAGGTCTTGCCCGGTGACCGCAAGTAGTCGCCGATCCGCAAGCTGAATAATACGTGCTGCAAACAGTGCACTCGGTTCCTGTTTCAAAGTTCTGTTGATGAAATTCTTCCCCGCAGGCCAGGAATGGATGTGCTGGCGAACGAGCTGTTTGAGAATCCAATGCGATTCGTTCAGATGCGGGATATTGCGCGCAAACTCGAGCGCGGCCTGTTCCTCATCACGAGTGAAATCAAGGAGCCGGAGCTGCAACCCGCGCCACACCGTTGGTGTAACGGCTTTAGCCGGGTTTGACGGAGGATTGTCATAGAGCGAGAGATTCAACTGTATCCGCGTATCGTTGGCCGATGGCCGCTTGCAGATGCTGTCGAGCGGTATGGCCATCTCGTAAATCGAGTTCTGTGTGTTGATATCGTAACGAGCGACGCTGATGAGATTATCGGGAACGGTCCGGTGATGAATCGTGCGTCCGAGATTGTCTATGCCGGTGTCCCACTCAAACGGTTTCTGCCGCAGCTCCTTGTTGGGTTTACGATTGGTGCGGAGAGAGACTTCCAGCCAGTCACCGCCGCCTCCAAACCGGCCGCGGCCGACGAGCGGGCGGAACTCAGGATTGGGACACGACACCGCTAGAAACAGGAATTGCGAATTGCGTGAAAAATGCAGGCTTGCACGACTGCCGATGGTCGGAGGGATTGCAGCACTTGAATAATCCGAGGTCAGGCCATCGACGCGCATGGTATCCGACGCGCGATAGACCGGTATCTGATAATCGGGCGCATCAGCAAGAGCTGGAATCGGCAGGGCGAAATGGTGGATACCTTCGTCATTCTCGATAGTAAGCCGGCCTGCTGACCAGGTGACGTCCTCAGGCAGGTGTTCCTTTGAATGCGCGGTGGAAGGATAGATTTGAAAGAGATCGCGGGCAGCGAGATGCATACCTGTGCGCGAATCGTAGGCATCGATGCGGAAGTGGGCAGATGTGACGGGCCCATCCATGGACGGCGCTGGGCTGCGGAGGGAGCAGGTGCGGATACGGCCGCCGTGGAGGGAGTGGGAGGTGAATTCGCTGCCGGGCGGGGCTGTGATGGTGATGTCGCCGATCTTGAGCCGTCGCTTCAGCGGCGTAGGTGAAGGGGGGATGGGAGTGGAGTGTTGGAGTGATGGAGTGTTGGGGTGGAGTGGTGTGTGGCTCTTCGCGCTGAAAGGATTGTCTGAGAGGAGGGCGCCGGTGTGTTTGTTGAGAGCGAAGGTTCCGGGGGTGTCTTTAGTTGAGAATGTGATGACTTCGCCTGCGAATTGTGGGGGCGGGTTCTGATTGGTGAGGTAGGGATCAATGTTGCTGGGGAGCGGGTTGTAGCCGGGGTAAGTGCGCGACCATTCCACAAGCCCGTCGCGGGCATCGAGTGCGGCGACGAGTCCCGCGCCAGTGTTGCAGAAAATGGTGCCGCCTTCGAAGGCGAGAGAAGTATGGAATCCGTGAAAGACCTGGCGACGCATGATGTACGAGCGGATGGTGATCTCGCCGACTCGTTTCTTCCAGATGAGCTCGCCAGTCTCCGCGTCCAGGCAGAGCACCAGAAACTCTGTCTTGTTCTCCATGAACTGGGTGGGCAATGCACTCGCAGCCGGCAGATAGACACGGCCATTCCTGGCCAGCGGATCGCCGGCAGGAAGGAGATCGTTCCAGTAAGGCGCGCCGGCAGTTGACCAATACATTTCGCCCGTCTGCAGATCGAAAGCCGCAAAATCGGTACGGCAGACACGGAAACGCGAAGCGGGGAGATTGTTCTTGCCGGGATACCAGTCTTGCCGGAGATCGCCGGTGATGTCTGCAAAACCCCATCGGCTGAATATACGGCGTGGTCTGGGCGCTCCGCGACCAGATGAAATCGAAGGGCGATTAGCATCCGGAATGAATGTATCGATGGATTGACCGCCGTGGACTTGGTGGGTGTCCGAAGTTTTGAGCCAGATAGTTTTCTGTGGCGCTTTGGCGTCGTAGCAGGCGAGGAAGGTGGGTGCCGCGGCGATGATCTGTTTGCCGTTCGATTGAATCGTGACGAGGGTTCGGTTGTCTCGAAGCAGTCGAACGTGGTGCGGTGGGACCTTGGGAAGATTGAGTTTCGCTGGCAGCGCAAAGGAATCCGTGAACGGATTTGCAGGTTGAAAACCTGTGCCACGATTGAGGGCGAGCCCTGCCTTCGCAATCAGAGACTGGTCTGACGAATGCGCGATGATGTCCTCGAAGGATCGTGCCGCACATGCGCTGTCGCCCCGTTCAGACAGGGCGACCGCGTATTCAAAGAGTTGCTTCAGAGCTTCTGCGGAGAAAGGGTACCTTCGCCAGAGCTTCAGCGTTCCTGTGTGTGCCGGCGCCTCGCCGGTAAAGCGACCGGTGGTTCCTCCCGATACCAGCGGGATGCTGGCGTGCCCAGGCAGTCGAGTTGATTCCTCCTGAAATCTGGCGTCCTGGATCTGCCTGAACGCCGCGAGTTGGTCCGTGCCGAGCTCGAGGAGTTTTCGGTCCAGCAGAAGCCAGAACGAATGCGACAGTCGTTCCTCATCGCTGACGACTTTTGAATCATCTTCAAAAGCAGCCTTCATCACGCTGTGGAGGGCTGCCGCGTCCTTGGGATTGCGTTTCTCAATCGAATCGAGCCAGAAACGGCGCCGCACTTGTTCCGCATCATCAAAATCAACCGTGATTGCATTGGCCCTGGCAGTCAGCGCAGGCCGGACCGCGCTGCGAAGTCGATTGAGCCAGGATGACATCTCTCGATTACTGTGGCTCTGCGGGAGCGATTTGCTGAGCGTGAGATATTCCTTCACGGCCAGATCCATGCGTCCGGCCCTGGCCAGCAGCTCGCCGCGCTGCAAGCGCCGCACGGTCTTTCGCCGGTCGAGTCGAGTGAGGACGCTCAGGGCGCGATTTGCCTCGGGCCATCTCGCTTCTTTCACGTGCTCGGAGTAAATCCTCTGCCATGCATTGATGAGATCCGGATCGGCCTTGGGGATCAGTCCTGCATCGGCAAGTGTGGCGAGTCTGTTGGCTGCGTAGGCGCGCCAGGGCTCGGGATGGCGGGAGAGTGAGCGAAGTGCGTCCGCGGCTTCCATGGGATCGGCGGCCCCCGCAATGAGTTTTTTCAGATCCTCAGGCTTCGCTTCTTCTGCAGTGCAGATCAGAGTACTGAAACAAAGAAAGTAAAGAAGGGTAACCCTCACGGTGTCGGGCCTCCTGTGTCGATGGTGCCGACACTCTCGGCGCTATTGCCATTAAGAATCCAGGTCGTTCGGTCGCGATCAATTGTCTCTCTTGCCACGATTCACTTCCTCTTCACCCGCACACTGAAAAACCAATAATCCGTGAAGTTCCCGATCTTCAGCAGGATGCGATTCTTGCCCTTTTTCAGCGACACCTCTGCATCTGCTGAATGAATGTTGTTCTTCCACTTGGCGCGGATGGCCATCCATTTCTCGCGGTCTTTGAGCACTTTGGGATCGATCGATTTGTCACCGGCCCCGGCGACCTGTTCGCCGTTGAGCCAGCACTTGAAACCGTCGTCTCCTCGGATTTCCAAAACTGCCTTTCTATCGGCATCTGAATGGACCTCAGCGGTGGCGTACGCAAGGATGTAATCTGCATCGCTGGTAAGCAGGCGGTTCAGGCTGATCCTGCCACTGGTTGAGGCGACTCTGTGGGGCTGCCAGATCAGCGGGCCTGTGCCGGGGGTCTCTTCGAGTAGCTTCGCCTTTTCTGGCTGAATGAAACGTGCCCTGTCCGATCCGCCGCCGTATTCCGCGGCCAGATTGATTTCCTGTTCAGGCTCCCAGGCATTTTGAAAACCTGAATTAAGCTTGTCGTTGTCATAGGGGCCGAGGAGCATCCAATCGGTAATGAACCCCTGGGCCGCGGCAACCTTTCTGTAGAGTTCCTCATCCGTCGCTTTGGAGTAGATCTCGACGGCCAGCTTCCGTACCCGCGCATCCTTATGTCCAAGGAACGGCGAGAGGAGATCGAGGCTGCCCGTCAGTTCCTTATCCGGCAGACGGGCCTTCAGGAAATTCAAGATCAAAGTGGCTCGTGTCAACGAAGCCTCCTCCAGGGCCGGACGGAGGTAATCCGCGAGTCCCCCTTCAGGCGTGCCAGTGGTCGAAGATTGGAGCAGGCCAAGTGCTTGACGAAAGACCCCGTCATCCGGATCGCTGAGCGGCTTCTGGAGCAGGCCGAACAATTCTGTTTCAGCCCGGTCAGCCGTGAGCGCCATGACTGCCCGTGAACGCACTGGCGGCTGGTCGCTGTCCAGATACTTCAGTAGCGTCTCCTGGTAACGCTTCGGATCGATCCCCAGCAAGGCATCGAGCGCTTTGAGTAAGACATGAACATGCAGCTCTTCCCTCTTCTCGAGCCGGGCGACAAGGGCATCACCGCACTTCTTGTCTGGCCGTTCAAGCAACAGATCGAAGGCATGGGGCAGCACTTCCTTTCCGGCATCGCGGATGACCGCAGCAAGCGGTTCGGCGATAAAAGTCTCGTCGTAAGAAAGCAGAACTCCACGGATGTTCCGAACTGATTCTGCATCCCGATACTTGACAAGGAGCCCCAGCAGATGCCCGACACACCACGGATCCCTGGCCCGGTGCATCGCACGGATGGCTGCGATGCGCAGGTTCCGATCCTTGTGTGCTGTAAGCGCGCTGAAACGCTTTCTCGATTCCTCGTTCCTGATGAATCCAAGCGCCATCACTTCGTACACAAGTGCCTTCGGATTCGGCTCGCCCAGCAGCGGCCGCAGATCCTCCCAGGCTTTCGCACCATGCAATCTCGCAAGAGATGCGGCCGCGCTCCAGCGTGCTTTCAGATCGCTGTCTTGCAGGCCTTTCTTCAGCACATCACTGGCTCGATCCGACGGCAGAAAACCAAGTGCCTCAAACGCCGCGACGCGGAGCAGGCCATCTCTGGATTTCGCGTTCACCAGACATTCAGTGAGGGCGGCCTCACTGCCCACTCTTGCCAACGCCACCAGTGCATGGCCTTTCAACCAGGCCGGGCTGGCCTTTTTGTAGAATGCCAGAATGTCTTTCTTCGCATCCAGGCCATTCGCTGTGAGACCCGTAAGTTGACCGAGCCTCAGAAGCGCATCCTGCTCAGAATCGGTCTGGCCGGCAGCACTACTCAGGAGCAGAGGCAGAAAGATGATTGCAGGTCTCATCCGACCTGCATGACACGTAAATCGATGCCCGGATTCCATCCCGTCAGAATACTTAACACCGCACAAGTCATGCAACACCGCATCGGATGCAGCTCGATGATTTGATGTAAAGGAGAGTTCATGATTATCGTGCAATAATCTGTCACGGGTCGGGACCCATTTCCGGAGAGACAGTCCTTAATGGGGCAGAAAGAAAACATGGGATTCGGCAGGGCTTGGGGTTAGATATTGAATGAAATAAAAATAGATCTGATCCCAAAATCCACGTTGCAGAGCCGCATGAGGACCGCCTGCGAGTTCGCGTTCTCCGGAGCGAACGATCTGAGATGGAATCGGAACGAGTTCGCGGAAACATCCCTATCGGTCCCGCAGACAAGCCTGTCTTATGGAGCAATTGCAGACTTACACCGAGGGGTTAACATCCTTTGGTCGCTTTTTTCCTGGCAACTCAGTTCATATGAAGACTGTCAAAGCCGTTTATGTAGACGGAGTTTTTCGCCCCACAGGCGATGTTGATCTGCCGGATTCCTGCGAAGTAGAATTTGAGCCACGCCTCCTGGGAGAGAATGATCGGCAACTCGAGTCGGCGATAGAGAAGTTTGTTCAACAGAAGGTTTCCCTTGGCAAAGCGGCACAACTGGCGGGAATGACACGATGGACTTTCAAAGAAGTTCTGGCTGACAGGGGAATTGCAGTTGAAGTGGAGGTCCCGGCCCAGGATCGACTGGATCAGATGGTGGATGAGATCGCCAGCCGGCGTCGATGATTGTTATTGATACAAACATAATCGGAACCTTTGCGGTCATTGAAGAACTCGAGTTGCTTTGGGAGGTGTTTCCGCACGACCAGATGGCAATCGTGCCTGCGGTTCAGACTGAGCTTGAGGCTGGAATTGAAGAAGGTAGGGGCTTTCTCAGCCCCGTTTTCGAGTTACTCGAATCCGGCAAGTTGTTACTCCTGGAGTCTTCTACCGAGGAAGAACTTCAAAGATATCAGATGCCTTCGTCCCTCGATGACGGAGAAGCGGAGTCAATTGCGATCTGCAGAGCGCGGCACGCAGCACTTCTGAGCAACGACCGTCAGGCGATTCAGTTCTGCCATCAGAAAGGCATCCAGGTCTATGACCTGCCAGCATTACTTCGCTCAATCTGGAAGCAAGGCATCCGAACCGCAGATGATGTGAGGACGTTGATCATATTGATGGAGACTAAGGAGGGTCTTGCCATTCGGCACGTAGACCGAATCTTTAAGGAGTGAGCGGCCTGGAACTGTTGGCATTCACTGTCGGCATCATTCCGCCATCACTTCCAGGCCGCTCAGTATCGGTGCCGACTGGTCACTCATTCCCACAGACTTCGATACGAACTCAATCTTCAGATCTTTGCCGCAACGAATACCTTTGAACTCCCTTCTGATTGCCTTCAGGCTCGATCCTTCCCTCGTGACATCAAATCCGGTTTCAACTGTCTTTCCCTGGAGGCGGATATCAAACACGCGCGTGCCAGGCTTTACATCGTCGAGCTCTGCAAAGTGCATCCTCACCGTGTAGGGCCGCATTATCTGACCTGCCGGAGAATGTCTCCTTAAAGGCTTGTAACCGTGAGCTTCGTTGGGTCGTGCGATGAGCTTGCCGGCCCTGAAGCCAACGAACAGGGAGTCGGTCTTGATGCCGGCAGCAGCGATGGATTCAAGAGGGATTGCCATCTCCGCTGTGAATGTCTCCTCTGAGAATGTCACCCCATGTTTCCATTCCGTATCGTAGTCGACGGCCTCTTTGGGCTTGAGACCTATCGGTAGTGGTGACGGTGTCCGCGCGGTAAAGAGACCTTTCGCATCGGGGCTTTCATTTCTGGTGAAGACCATCGTTCGGCTCGCCTTCTCCGCAAGCCTCAATCTCAGCGCGGGCATTTCAAATGAGAGCATTCGGTCGGTTGGACGAAAGACTCCATTAGGATGGAAATACGCCTTAAACATGGGTGAAGGATCTTGAGGGTCGACGTCGCTTATCTTGAGTTGCACCACTATTTCGTCTCCTTTGCCCGGCTCCAGCATCAGGTTTTTCCACGGAAGGAAAGCTATGGCTTCATATCCAGTCTCCGTTCTCCGGCCGAGGAATCGGCCCCTCAGTTTTCCCTGGCTGACCATGTCACGGGGACGGCGATCTCCGAATCGGAAACGAAGAGGGCTCACCTTGTCCGTGGCCGGTGGTGGGATATAGACCTCATAATAAGGATGGATGCTGCGTTCCGATGACATCGAAACCCAGATGTGATCGCCTTTCCAGAGATTCGGATTGAGCTTCACTTCATCATCACGAATTTCGAATGACAGCAGCAGGCCTTCCGAATTCCAGCCCAGACTCACGGACGGATCGAAATCGTCCGCAGGCAGCATCCTCCCCCCGGGAGCGACTAACGATTTCATCTGAAATCCTTCGGCAGCCCATTTCTGAGGGAGACTTGTTGCAGTGCGCCAGGACCACTGGGCGCCTTCAGAGTCAACAACATTGATGAAAGGGATGTCGACGGGAGGGAACGCGAGATCGGGATAAGGCCAGATGGAGTCATACCGGGCTCCGGACGCGGCCACTCCAAGATTGAGGCAGGCTCGGCGATCCGAATCCGAAATCTGAACGAAGAACGAAGTGTCTTCCCACACAGGTGCATCCTCGCCGCTGGTTGCAGCGAGCCATTTGGCTGGTCGTCCTCTCCGATCCAGGTAAGGAATACGATGGTGCGCTATATACAGATTCCTGGAGTCGTGCCGGATCCAGGTTTTCGTTTTTTCAGTGCGGCCCAGCCACTCGCTCTTTTCGTAGCCCGATTTCCAGCAGTCTTCATTCAGGACTCCATCAATGGTCGGTACCGTTTCTGTTGGGAGTGAAGTGAATTCATCTGAAATCAGTTTGAGGTCGATCACCGTTTTGTGGATGCCACGAATGCCGGTCGCGTAAATCCAGGGACGTTCGGTGTCCTGGATTTTCAGGCGTTCGGCATTGCGCCGATACGGGCCGAACCCTTTATGGAGAATGAATTCGAAAGGCGGCTTCAGATCATTCCGCTTGAGCCAGGGCTTGTGGCTGGCAGAAGTGCCATCCTTGAGTTGGGACTGAGGGCGCGGGATACCCAGCCAGAGAGTGCCATCTTCATCACGGCGATCGCCGGGTGCTCCCAGGTTGAGGGCGAGCCGTTTTACAGTGCCTGCTCGCGGCAGATCGTGGAACACTGCCCAGTCTTCGTGTCTGCGCTTGCGTGCCGGAGCAAGCGCGAACGAGGTTTTGAAGTTGTAGGAGCAACCGCACTGGGCACTTCCCTCAGTCGAAACCACCAGGCCGTGCGCGGGTACGACGCTCGTGCCTCGCCCGCAGCTCACTCGCACGCCAAAGAAATTCCGCATGCCGCTGTCGTCCTCGAGGTCGTAGAAACCCAGCGTGCTCGAGCGAAAAAAATCAATAGAGCCGGATGAAATGATTCCCCCGCAGCCTTTGTCCTTCTTGTAGGTTTTGGTGACCGTGTCGTAAGTCAAAGGATGCGAACGCTGTCGCATTTCCTGATCCCTTTGCGCCTTCGGCTGGCGTCCCCAGCCTCTCGCATAATCAGGCATTTCTTCAATGGGATTGTTCGCAAGAGTTGCTTCCGCCAGTTCTGACTTTGACGACTTGAATCGCGCCCAGCCATCGCCGGTAAAACTGTGACCGGCATCCGTAAAAAGATGGCGGCGAACTGGCGTGTCCGTTTTGCCGTCGTCCGAAATCAGCGTCGCGGCGAACAGAAAATCAGGGTCAGGTTCGTCAAGTGACAGTCTGAGTGTGACAGACGAGCCGTCTTTTTTGATATCTGTCGAAAGAGTGACATCTGGGAAAACAGGCCCAATGCCCGGTCGCCATCTTGTCTTGCTGCTGTCCTCATCGATGACGACCGTGCCATGAAACGCACCCGCGGTGTACACAGGCGACCGTTCTGATGGCTTTCGGAAATCGAAAAACAGCTCCCACGAATCGATGGGCGTGCGTTTCTGATCATTCGTTTCAAGCTGGATAACTACATCTTCGTCAACGATAGAAACTATTGCTTTACCGACCAGGTCATCCTGCTGCTTCAGTTCGAAAGTTTGCGGCTCATCCAGCGTGAACACCTGGCGCGCCCTCTGCGGTCCGAAAGTTTTCCTGGGCTTTCCGTTGGTCCCGTCCAGCACAAGACAGGTGCCGGGGAAGTTCACATAGAGGTCGCTGTCATCGGCCGCGATGGGCGTGACCTTCCACTGGTTGTAGTTCTTCTTGGGGTTCTGAAAGTTCGTCATCCCGATTACCGTGTTCCACAGCTCCAGGCCGTTGTAAGCATCGATGGCAGTCACGTGATGCATGCCCAGGATGAAGATGCGCCCATTCGCGGCTATCGGTGCTACGGGTACTGGCGGCCGATTCCCGACGCGTGCCGGGCCCGGGCCGCCGAACCACAACAGCTCGAGAGGCCACTTCACCCGCTCATCGGCGGAGGCTTCTGAATTCCAGTCGAATGCCCCGACAAGCCTGCTGCGGATGAACATCCCATTCTCAAGCCTGCCAACCTGGGCCGGCCTATTGGAGGCGAGTGCTCCCATCAGCCTGTTGATATCCATTTCGAAGGGAATCACGGCTCCACCGGAGGGCCGAAGGATGCGGAAGAGATCAGAGTCAGCAGAAGGAATCGTTGTGCCAGGCCCTGCAACGGCCACGTTCGCAAAGTAGTCCGGCAGATCGGGCAAATGTTCGGCAGAGAGAACTCTGATCTTGTGACCATAGAGTTGGGATTCGTCGATAAGGCGTTTTCTTTCGGATGCGATCTGTTCACTCGGCAGAAGGGCAACGACTTTCAATCGTGTCATCGCGGCAATCATCTCGGCCAGCCTTGTATCGTCCTGTCCAGTAACGAGTGCGAATCCATTGGTGAGTGAGAGTGACTGCACTCTTTCGATGCACGTCCGCATTGCCGATGTAGGCGACGATGCTGGTTGCTCGCGTTGTGAATCGTCAATGACAGCGGCCTGCCTTTCGCCGGAATCAAAACAGTAAATGGTTCCGGTCTCCGTCGAGGCATACAGACGCCTGCCCGCGATGGCCATCCCTCTTACCTGTCCCTTAAGTTTGCCCTGCCAGACGCTGCTTCCATCTTCCGCCCTGTAGGCGCGTATGATATCCTGCCCGCCGATCAGCAGGTCCTCGCCGGCTTTGGCGATGGAATAGGGATGGGGGCCTTCAGTTTGCCAGAAAGTTTTGTGAGCTCGATAGAACAGACTGCCCCGGCCGTGCCGAGAATAATCACGGGCATCCACGACACCGTTCCCCGCCAGATAGATGCGAGGTTTATGCGTGAGCACTCGATGCCTTCCGCGTGTCATCCGGCCGCCATGCCCCGTCACTATGATGGCAGCTCGCATCCCGTCGAACTGGCCGGGAGGAGCTTCCTCGCCCCACGGCCTCGGCTTGCCGCCACGGCGATGAACAGGATTGAAGAACATCCTGCCGCCATAGGTGGCCCAGCACCCGCCGTTCATCTGGTTGCCGGTGCCGATGCGATAGTGAAGCAGTTTCCCGTTATCGAGTGAGAAGCCTGCGGGCACGCCTCGGCCGGTTGGTACAAGCAACACTCCCTCGGCAGCGAGCAGGTAGCCCTGCGGGGCCACGCCACCCATTGAATACGAATTGTAGTAAGGCGTATGCAGATACTTGGTGCCGCTGGTGTCATTCACCCAAATTTGTTTGCCGGTCTTCGCATCAAGTGCGTAAACAAAGACACCCTCCGAAGGCCATACACCGGCCGTGGCATAAACGATTCCATCGAGCACGAGCACGCCACTCCGACAGGGCCAGCGCGAGATAAGCTGATCATTGCCCACCAGCATCCGGTTTTCAGGAGCAGCCTGAAATCTCCAGATCAGTTTTCCTGATGCTGCTTCCAGACAATAGACGTATCCATCGTCGGATGCGAAGTAGCATCGGCTTTCGCTGATATGAGGCGCGAACCTGACCGGGCCACCGGTCGTGAATCTCCAGCGATGTTTGCCATTCGTTGCATCGAGCGCACGAACGGAATCGTCCGAGGATGAAGAGAAGAAAAGGAGACCGTCCTCCACCACCGGCTGAAAGGTGTAGTCGAAATCAATGCGATGCAACTCCCACCCAGGCTGCGGCCAGGCGGGACGAGGTGGCTGGGCAGGCCGATACTCCCAGGACACAGAAAGGGGAAAGTCCAGGGTCTCCTGAGAGACGCTGGCTCTATGCGCGTCAGCTTTGTAGCAGGGCCAGCTTTCCCCGTAAGACGGGCCCGGGCTGGCGATCACCATGCACAGAAATGGAAGGATTGGTTTCATGGCTAAGGCGAAATGAAGGCAAGCGAATCAGAGCCTGCTAGTCCGGCCGAGACGAGGGCAATCTTACGGATTTGAATGACAATTTTCAGGGGCAAAGCCCCGGGCCGTTTGCCTAGCCCAGCCCAGCGGGCTGGTTTTTCGGGCGGAAGACCCTTAGGGGCAACGCCCCGGTCATTTGCCCCAATGAATGGCCTCCTTATAAATGGCCGGGGCGTTGCCCCTTTTCAGATCTTTGTACCATTCACCCAGCCCGTTGGGCTGGGCTAGGCAAACAGTCCGGGGCTTCGCCCCTGAAATCCGTCAAAACGACTCCGTCTTGGAGGACTAGTCCGGCCACACAAAAAGTCTTATCATCCTCCCGCTCGTCGCCGGCCGCCTTTAAGACAGGTCGGTATTGGAAACATACCAAAACGAAATTCTACTCTATACCTTGCAGAAGGCTGGTTCAGGGGATCAGACATGCCAAAGATCGATCAGTTTGAGAGTGTATTCAAAGCTGCGGCCAAAGAAGTCTTTACTTACGAAAGAATAGAGGTCCGATCTGCTTTCCTGGTGACCGATCTGAATCAGGACGAGGCAGTCACATTCAGCGAACAGGTCAAGGGTTACCTGTCCATTTTGGGAGAGGTGAGCTGGACGACTATCACCGGCGATCAATACAGCAATGTCGAAGAGCTCTTAAGCCTGGTGGAAGAAGGTGGGGCGGATCTTGTCTGCACATATAGAAATCTGCACAGTGCGGCCTGGAAGTTCCCTTTCAGTGTCGGTGAATATGTGGATGTTCTCACCCAGATTGCCAAGCCGCCGATTCTGCTTTTGCCTCATCCGGAAGCTGGACGCGCGGCAGAGCATTCGATGGATGATACTGATGTGGTCATGGTGGTCACCGACCATCTCACGGGCGATCACAGGCTGATCAATCACGCGGTTCGCTATACCGAAGCGAAGGGAAAACTATTTCTCGCGCATATCGAGGACGAGGCCCTATTCGAGTACTACATGGATCTCATCTCCAAAATCTCGACCATAGATACGGACATGGCGCGACAGGAGATCCGGGAGCGCGCTGAAAGAGCACCAGGTGACTACATCAGTTCCTGCGATCAGGTTTTAAGAGAAAACGGAATAACTTCAGAAGTTGAGGCTATCGTCACCCACGGCCATCACCTTGCAGACTTCAAGAAATTGGTTGAGGAACATGAAATCGATCTGCTCGTTTTTAATACAAAGGATGACGAGCAGTTGGCGATGCATGGGCTGGCGTATCCACTTGCCGTGGAAATCAGAGACATCCCTCTATTGATGTTGTGAGCTCTGGCCCTCGGGCGAGCTTTGAGAATTATCAAGCCCTACTAAACGACTGCACAAAATGACGAATAACTCCATCAGGGATCCTTTCGCAAAGATATCCGTGTTCTTGATTGCCTTTGCAGCCATCTTTGTACTGTGTGCATCCACAATTCAGGCTGAGGATGCAGCCAATTCTGATGTTGAGCACGTCGACCACGAAACAACCGGAGGCGGCCATCATGAAGTCTCAAGAGGGGTCACGATTCTGTTTACGCTTATTTTAGCGGGCATGATTCTCTGCCTTGCCCTTGAGGAGAAGATTCATGCAAAGAAGTCGCTCATTGTTGGCTGTTTCTGTGTTTTAAGCCTGTTTCTGGGCGCCATCTTTCACTTATTGCCCTTTAAGGAATTGAGCCCGATTACTATCGGCGGACATCAATTAAACATCCCGGTCTACATTCCAGGAATCGACTGGGGAGTGATCGCCATCATTCTTGGTTCCAGTCTCTTTGTTGATGTCACTTCTAAATCCGGTCTGTTTACCTGGATTGCAGTCAAGCTGACGAAGACATCCAAAGGCGATCCTGTAAAGCTCCTGTGGTTTTATGGCGTTATGACCGTTGTTTTTTCGGCGGTGCTTAACAACGTAACAGCGATGATTATTGTTGGATCGCTGACCGGAGTGTCCCTTTCCAAACTTGAAAAGCGGGACATGCTGCTGGGGTTCCTGGTGATAGAGGGGTTGCTCACAAATATTGGCGGTTTACTGACACTTATCAGTTCGGTACCCAATATTATCGTAGGAACGGCTGCGGGAATTCCATTCGTGAAGTTCTTTATTGTGTCGGCCCCTTATGTTGCTGTAGCGACGGTGATCACCATTGTGTTGGGCGCGAAGCTGTTCGGAATCAGAGGGCTCGCAACAGATGAAGAAAAATCCGAGGCTGCCAAGTTAGTCGCGGGATTCGATGAAAACGACGGAATCGAGAGCGCGAGTTTTTTCTGGTTCGGCTCGATCATGACCGGACTGTTTATCGTTGTGATTGCAGCGACCTCCGCGCTTCCTTATGTCAGTGATCTGGGCATGGGTTATGTCGCCCTCAGTTTCGCTGCGGTGATGCTGATTCGATACAAGTCGGAGGTGGACAAGTTCTATCAATCCGTGGATTGGGATCTTCTTGGCTTCTTTGCATGTCTGTTCGTCGTCATTAATGTGATGGAGCACGCGCTTGTGCTGGAAATGATCGGCACGTGGCTGAAACCGATCATTGATATGACCCCCAAAGCTGGAAGCGCAGCTCTCATGGTTGCTGCAGGGCTGGCCAGCTCAGTCACAGACAATATCCCGCTGGCAGCGATGCTGTCCAAGATTCTTGGCGGGCTTCCAGACGCTCCGAGCATGAAGCTCTGGTGGGCTGTTGTTTTCGGCGCGAACCTCGGCGGAAACATCACTCCAATCGGTTCTGCTTCGACACTCGTGGCCGTGACGATCATCCACAAGAACAAGCTGCACATGTCGTTCGCCGGATTTGTGAAGATGGCCGTTCCGTACGCCGCGATTCAGCTCATTCTTGCCGCGATTTACGTTGTGCTTTTTGTCGGATGAGGATTGGACTCATCTGTGCCGATGAAGTAATCCACCTGCGTGCGCTCCTTGTTCTATGGAGATCGACAGGGCCGCTACGGGCCTCGCTCATTGCTTAAGGGCTTTGCGCTGTTAGAATCATCCAACAGTTGGAGCAGTCGTCTCGAAATCACATTCTCGTGTCTTCCGGGAGGTTTCCATGGCCGCCGTGCCCTGCGAATTGTCAAAAATCATGATTGCCGAGACCAGTGACTACCACGTCATCTGGCTTCGCGAAAAGACAGGTGCCTGCCGTGATTTTCCCATCCTTATCGGCCTGTTCGAAGCCGTTGCCATCGATAGGAAGATCCGTGAAGTCGAGACACCCCGCCCGCTCACACACGACCTGCTGGCGAGCACCATCTCCACCCTTTCAGGCGAGCTCGAGAAGGTCGTTGTTACCGAACTCAAAAACAACACCTTCTATGCGTCGCTCATGATCCGCCAGAACGGCAGTGTGGTCGAGGTGGATTCACGTCCCAGCGATGCTATTGCCCTCGCGGTGCGACTCGAGACGCCGATCTTCGTCGAAGACTCGGTCATCGATCAGGTCACAAGCTGGCAGGATCAGGGCGAAGAAGGACTGGTGTAACTGAACAGGCTGATACGCCAGCCGGTCTGGCACCCTGTCAGATTCCCTCGTAAACACCACATGTCACATTCATTTTTCCAGGCTCATCGTCCCGTTGTTATGGGTACGCGCGGCGTCGTCGCGTCCGCTCATCCTCTGGCAAGCCTCGCCGGGCTGCGCATATTAATGGAGGGTGGCAACGCGATCGATGCCGCGGTGGCGGTCGCTTCATCGCTCAATGTCTGCGAGCCGTTCATGAGCGGAGCGGGTGGCATTGGGCTGATGATCGTTCACAGGCCGCGGCTTGGCGAGACACGACTGCTCAATTTTTCGGGGTGCGCTCCTTATGCGGCCACGCCGGATAAATTTACTCGAGAGTCACAGTCATCCGGTATCCGGGCCCCGCTCGTGCCGGGGAACCTGGGCGGATGGCTGAAGGCCCATGGCGATTGTGGAAGCATGTCGCTAGAGCAAGTTTTTGGGCCTGCCATCGAATACGCGGAGGGAGGCTTTCCACTCACACACTTCGGGCATTCTGTTTTTTCGGGCAGTGAGTCGCTGCTCCGCAAGTGTCCGAATGCTACGGCCAGCTATCTCATCGAGGGCAATGCACCGAGGCCCGGCGAGATTCTGCGACAGCCGGATTTGGCCAACACTTACCGCCTCCTTGCAAGGGAAGGCGCAAATGCCTTTTATGAAGGTGAGATTGCGGAAGCGATTGCTGATTTCTGCAAGGCGGAAGGTGGGCTCATCACGCTGAAGGATCTCCAGGATTACAAACCGTACTGGCAGGAGGTCATCACCACTGATTATCGGGGCCTGACCGTGGCTACTGCGCCGCCGAATTCGGAAGGCTTTCAAATCCTCCAGTCGCTCAATCTTCTTGAAGGATTCGAGCTCGGATCGTTGGAACAGAATTCAGCGGAATACATCCACACCGTGGCTGAGGCGATCAAAATCGCTGTGGCCGACCGAATCCGCTATTGCGGCGATCCCAAGAACACGGACGTCCCCATCGACGGGCTGCTTTCCAAAGACTATGCGGCGGAGCGACGAAAGCTCATGCGGCCGGGCGAGGCGAACATCGTTACTGGTGAGCGTTGGCAGAAGGAGATTCCTGAAGGCGCGATCACCGCGGGTAATCCCCGCGAATTCTTACCCGGAATGACCACTCACTTTTCCGTGGTGGATGCCGAAGGGAACGCTGTCTCCTGCACGCAGACTCTGGGCGCAGGATTTGGAAGCGGCCGTGTGGTGCCGGGTACCGGCCTGGCGCTGAACAACGGAATCAACTGGATGGAGATCGATCCCGCATGCGATACGCCCAATCTCGTCGAACCCGGTAAACAGTGGTCGCAGCCCATGGCCCCGATGCAGGTTTATCGTGACGGGAAGTTCTACCTCTCTGTCAGCACGCCCGGCAGTTACGGTATTCTTCAGACGACTCTGCAGATGCTCCTCAACATCGTCGAATTCGGCGCTAACATCCAGGAAGCCATCGAAGCGCCGCGCTTCCGCTGCTGGGGAGGAACAACGCTCACCATGGAGAATCGCATCACTCCACAGATCCGAGATACGCTGGCCGGCTTCGGACATGACATCGATGTTCTGCCTGCCTGGTCCGTCAGCGTCGGCGGCGGACAGGGCGTGATGGTCGAGCCGAATGGCGAAGCCAGACTCGGTGGGGCGGATCCAAGGAGGGATGGATATGCGGTCGCATGGTAGGAGGAATGGAGATGGTTGATGGTTGGGGTGATGGAATGATGGAGTGATGGGCATCTGCGCTCGTAGCCACGGGCTGCCAGCCTGTGAGCTCATATGAACCCAACTTGGCTCACAGGCTGGCAGCCCATGGCTACAGAATGAAAGCTGTAATTGTTGAACGGCGGAGATGGCTGATGACGAAAAGCGGGAAGCGGGACGAGAACTCAGGTATAAAGCGCGCCTCACCGGATCAGAGCATCACTGCGCCAATCCACTATTCCAATATTCATCTACTCCACCCATGTCCAAGATATTCAGCGAAGAGGATCATCAGTTTTTTGAAGAGAATGGATACGTCATAGTTGAGGAGGCAGTACCACCGGAAAACACGAGGGCGGTCGTGCAAGCGATATTCGAATTCCTCGGATTCGACCAGGACGAACCGGAAGGCTGGTATCGAGAGCCGCACAGAACGGGAGGCATGGTGGAGATTTATCATCACCAATCCATGTGGAACAACCGGCAGCATCCCCGCGTGCACCAGGCTTTCTCGGAGATCTGGGGAACGGAGAAGCTGTGGTGCTCAATGGACCGGGTTTGCCTGAAGCCACCGCGCCATTCGGACCATCCTGAATACGACCACAAAGGCTTTCTGCATTGGGACGCGCAGGTTACCGAACTCCCTCTCACATTCGGAGTGCAGGGCGTTGTAGCGCTGACAGACACCGCGGAAAATCAGGGCGGCTTCCAGTGTGTTCCAGGCGCTCACAACCGGCTCGCGGAATACGAACGTGAAAACGGCGGGCCTCTCGACCGCAGTTGGCCGAACGATTCAAGCCTGAAAGGTCAGCCCATCCCGATGAAGGAAGGAGACCTGTTGATCTGGCATTACGGGTTGATTCACGGCAACGGGCACAACGTCTCCGATCGGCCGAGGCTGTCTCAATACATCTCCATGAGCCCGGCGAAGGATGAGGAAGAGGACCGCCAATCGCGCGTCGCTCAATGGCGGCAGAAGACTCCACCAAACGCGCCCGCATTTCCTGGTGACCCGCGAAGTGTTGAGCAGAAGACGCCGCCGGCGGAACTGACGGAGCTGGGTAAGAAGCTGTTGGGGCTGGATGTCTGGTAACTGTCAGGTCTGAACCGACGTCGGTCAGCCATCATTTGGATGATGACCTCTTTGAAAGATCGGCGCGCTCCTGTTGAGCTCTCTCGTAGAGCTTGTCCCAACTGCCCTCGAAGAAGATCATCCGGCCAAAGACGCTGCGGCTTTCTCCGGCCGGGCAGGCAGGAATCTTGGGGTCCACAAACAGTCGGGCATTCAAGTGAGGGGCTCCTGTTACTGAACAGCGATCATTATTCCTGCGCCCGGAATCAGGTCTGATCCTATTGAACTTCCGTTAGACTTGTCGCATAGCAGACGAAATTGAGTTCTCCGACCTCTGTAGCTGGAGATGCACCGTATGAGCCAAATAACTGATTCGATGACACCGGCTTCTGATTCTGACTTCGTGTCCCTGGCTGAGAGATCCATCTCTCAAGGTTATTTTTTCCAGGGGATCCAATTCGCTGACTCTGGTCTGGACAGAAACCCGTCGAGCAAAAGACTGCAAGAGTTGAAGGCCCAGGCATTGATGGAATCCGGGGATCTGTATTCCGCCCGGGAGATTCTGGAGAGCCTTTGTGGCTTTAAGGAGGACGATGGCGCATTAGACCGTTTGTTCGAAGCGTTTCGAGACACGTTCGGCCTGGTCTATCAGTCCCGGCAAGCTGACAGTTCCAATCTTTGGCCAAGCGACGATCCTTCAGAGGATCAGCCTGTATCCAGCGATGCTGAAACTAAGGACAGGGCCGATCTAAGAGAGTTTGAAAGATCGCTCGAACAGCTCCTGCGAGCCAGCAAGGGGTGGTCGAGTATTTATGACGCCTCTGCTGAGTCCATCGGATTGTTGGCCAGCCTTTATAAGAAGCTCTGGCTTGCAACCCAAGAACGGGAATGGGCCGAAAAATCGCGCGACATCTACGAGACGGAGTTTCTCAAGACCTGGTCGCCGGGCTGGCATGGGGTCAATGCGGCATCCATGTCATGGATGCTCGGAGAAACGGATCGCGCCAAAACGTTGGCGTCCATCCTCATTGCTAAAAAGGAGTCACTGCCTCGTAATGGTGACGATGCCTACTGGACTCCCGCGACATTAGGCGAAGCTTATTTGCTGGATGGCAATCTGAAGGGTGCCCTTAAGAG
>Ga0187827_10000829_pt1 | contig 46817 bp, 39 predicted proteins | sample ETNtaG_39_FD_167969 | JGI IMG/M metagenome (GOLD analysis project Ga0187827, IMG submission 167969) | Marine microbial and viral communities from oxygen minimum zone, Eastern Pacific Ocean - ETNP2014_SV_150_PacBio MetaG (Illumina Assembly) | ecosystem: Environmental > Aquatic > Marine > Hypoxic...
GCCACAACCGTTGAAGAATCAATTCCACCGGAAAGAAAAGCTCCAAGAGGAACATCCGAAATCATTCGAGATTTAACGGATTTACGCAATAAAGAATCAAGTTCTTTTACAGCTTCTTTATCAGAATAATCAAAAGAATTTATTGCTCCGTCTTCAGCAATTTGTTTAGCAGACCAATATACTTTTAATTCCAAGGACAGCGACTTTGGCGAACTCATTCCTGCACCCGGATACCTGTGCCTAATGGTAGCAATAGTAGCTGGCAAAAGTTTATATACATTCTCATAAATAGAATAAGGTGCCGGAATATAATTATAGCGTATCATCAAAGTGAGAGCATTTCTGTCAATTTCTTTATGAAATGAAGGAAAAGCCGTAAGAGCTTTTAGCTCAGATCCAAATACAATAGACTCACACGTTAAGCTGTAATATAAAGGTTTAATACCTAATCGATCACGTATCAGATAAAGCACACTTTCTTTTCTGTCCCATAGCGCGAAGGCAAACATCCCAATAAAACGTTTCACAGCATTTTCAATACCCCACTCTGTAATTGCGGCAAGCATTACTTCCGTATCAGAATGGCTTCGAAATATATGTCCAGCATTTACCAGATCGTGCCGTAAATACTTAAAATTATATATCTCTCCATTATAAGAGATTGCGTAACGGCCACATAGAGATTCCATAGGCTGATGACCACCGGAAGAAGTGTCTATAACTGACAAACGCCGATGACCCAACGCAACACCCGCTTCCTCATCTACCCAAACTCCACTATCATCAGGTCCGCGTGACAGTAACGTTTGAGCCATGCGACTGACATTCGTAATTAAATCATCTTTTTTAAAATGTTCTAATGTTATAAATCCAGCAATACCACACATAAGACAGATCTCCAGGCACTTTCATCATTCGTGCTGTTCTAGTGAATATTTTAACGTTTAGAAAATTCAATCATAGTTTCGCCTCTAAAAAAGAGGGGAGATTGAGAGTCGCTCGCCGAGACGAAAGAACTCGTTATTTTTTTAATAAAAAATGCCAATATGGAAGCTGATTTGAGACAATGACATTTGAAAACGTATCCTTTAATGTCATTATTTCTTTTTTTGTAAAACGTTGCTCAATTCTAGTAAAAAACCGATCATAAACATCCTGGCGAATCCGCTCTAATGTTTTACCATGATAGGATTCATAAAGTGGAATAAGGTGGGATCTCCCAAGAGGGCGTAATATTGAACCAACAATAATAAATGGATAGTAAAGAAAAAGGACTCCTGCCCAGCTAAAGAGATTTCTGAAATAGGAATTTCTTACTGATGATGTCTGCATACGAAGCTTGGTTACAAACATAATTAAGACTCTAAAGTAGAATGACCGATTATCAAGGGCGTAATAAAGATATATCAATATTTGAGAAGCATATTTCTTTAAAAATCTAACTTCTTCAAGAGCGTAGCGTGGTAAATGGTGAAGGACCCCGATACAAAATAAAAAATCTACAAAGTCATCACGAAACGGGAGCCTTCTCAAATCACCCATAAAATACAAAATGTTTTCAGCATCTTTTAGTTTATGACGAGCCACAAAAACAGCCTCTGAGAAGTCGACTAAAATCAACTCTTTGCATTGGTCTTTTAAAAAATAGGCCCAACGCCCGATACCACACCCTAAATCGCAAATTTTTTTATTTTTTAGACCAGACAAATTGATTAGATCAAAATATTGTGAAAATTCCTCTTCATGCTCAGGCATAATTTCAGGGAATTTCTGCCATTCTTCTCCAAAAGTAAATTGAATATCTTCCGCAAATTCCATGTCTGCTGTGGGTATTTTGCTTTTATCCACCTTGAGTCTCTTTGAAAGAGACTCAGGATATTGTGCCGGATCGAGGAGAATAATTACATCATCAATAATGGGATATTTCTTATCGTTAACCGTTAAACATTCCTTTTCTACTTTTATATTTTCAGACCCAAAGATATCCATCAAAATATCTAATTTATTTGAATAATACATAGCGTCAACGAATTTGCTCTTCGTACAACTGCTCATACTTCTTAACAATCATTTGAATTGGAAAATGATTTTCTATTCGTTTTCTTGCCTTTTCTCCAAGAATCCGTCTCTTTGCACTTCCCATTTCAATCAACTTTAGCCATGCTTCGCACAGAGCTTCATGGTTTCGAGGTGGTACAACTATTCCAGAGTCTCCGACAAGCCAGGCTGAATCACCCACATCAGTGACAACACATGGTATTCCACAAGACATCGCTTCACCAATGACGTTTGGAAACGCTTCTGCTACGGAAGAACAAGTGGCAATATCCAACGCAGCTGTAATCCTTGGGATATCCTGACGTTCTCCAAGCAAAAAAACATTCTCGCTAATCCCAAGCTTCTCTATTAGTTGTATTAAATGCCGATTTTGCCAATCGACCCCTGGTCCAGCTAATAAGAAAATAGTATCTCGTTTGTAATTTAGAAGCTTTGCACCAGCTTTAAGGAAGCAGCTATGATCTTTTAATGGATCGAAACGGCCCATAAGCCCTATGAGCATGGCCTCTTCAGGTATGTTTAGTTCCAAACGAACACTGTTACGCTCTTCTTCTGACGGTAAAAATACTTTCGTATCAAAACCATTTGGGATAATACAGCTTTTGTCTCTTCGGTACCCCATTCTAATATGATCATTGGCGGCTGCTTTTGAGTTAAAGATAATCTTTCGTGGCAAAAATGACAATAATGAAAGAAGCTTTATAATAAATAGAGTAGACCCCTTTGTTTCGGCTTTTGGAAGAGCCGTATAGCGTATGTTCCATAAAGCCGGCAATCTATATGGCAGAAAAGCAGACACTAATGTGGCGACGAGATTGCCGTGGACTAGCCAGCCTTGAATCAAATCAGGATTTATTTGTCGTAATATATTTAATGATTTTATAAGCACTGAAACTTTCAAAACCCCTCCCATACCTCCGATATTATAGACGCTTATATTTTTAGATTCAAAGTCTTTACTCAATCTCCCCGTCTCTTTCAATGTAAAAACAATGTTCTCAAATCGATCTTTTCTCATACGCGTCAACAACTTGTAAAGCATCATTTCAGTTCCGCCTACATTAAGAGCGGTTACAATATGGACAATTTTTATTTTTTCTTTTCTTGGCAACAATAGCGTGTCTTTTATTTCTATAGCAACATCTTTATTAAGAAACCTAATCGGGACCCATTATTTACAAAACTCGATTAGAGGTCTTCAACTCATGTGTCGCGCCTGCTCATTTTTTTCACAACTAACTTTTCCACGCCCAAACATCCTAAAGTGTAATCTCTGCATAAATAGAATCAAGCCTGGGGCTCCAAGTAAAACAATAACACTATACCCTGGTACATGGTGCCGTATTGCCGTTCCCCAATTAAGGGTTCCCAGCGCCCACATAAGTTCTATACCCAAAACAACTATAAGTAAAAAGCTGTAATGGCTTCGTACTTCAGCTGAAGACCTACGCCATGAATATACGGCAAAAAACAAAAGAACAAAACGCAGCATTGATTCAAGCAAGACATGGATATCCTTAACATTTCCAACCTGCCATGGGAAAGGAGCAAACATGTATTGGGCGAATATCATAGGAATTGTTTTAACAAGTCCAAGCACAGACGACGTATCCAGCATAACACTGTAACTCGTCCTGCTATTAATAGTTACTGCAAGTTTACGAAAGTTTTCTACTTTCTCCAATGCTTCTCCAACAGTCAGATACCATCCAATCTTTTGTATCAATATTATTACACAGGCAAAAAGTAATCCTACAAACAAAAACCTTACATGCCGTGCCCAACGAAAGTCCTTTTTACGGCTAAAAATCCCCCAATAAATACCAGTTAGAATCAAATACATTGCATACACCCTTAAACCATTATGCAGTAATGCCATACTGAAAGCAGAAATCAGCATAAACATAAATGTGAATATTAGTATACCCGGCCGTTTTCTCAGTCTTACTACCCAGTATATGGACAACAAAAAAAACAACGCCTGCCATGATTCGCGTAACGTAACTGATCTAAAAATCACCGCTGAAGGCAGCAAACCAAATAAAAGTACGATCCCAATACGAAAACGCCCCAGATCTAAAAGATATACCAATTTAACCAACACCACACATGACAATGTAAAAGCTAGAACCGACAGCTCCCCACCAAAAAAAAGTGATGTGCCAAAGGCACGGTAAAAGGACCCCAAAAATTGAGTATAAATAACCATTCCAGTACCATTAGTCCACTCTGGCACAGGCAATGTAGCCAACGCTGCCCCTCTAAAATGAAACGAAGCCGCATCCGCTTCTGCACCGACAACAGTGCCTACATAAGCATTCAAAAACGCCACCGCATGATGCAATATTATGCAAAACCAGATTGCCTGAACTACTTTTCTGTCACTGCGCACATGCTTCCACATAAGTACTATGCTGAAATTGAAGAGTGCTAACAACCAACCAGCCCAATCTTCCATAATTAAAAAGTTCAAATCTACTGAAACACCTCCCTAATCGCTATGTAGTAGTGCTAGACTCGCCCCGGCGAGCGACCTTCAATGCTTCCTGCCCTTTTTACTCGTTTCCAAAACCTTGCAACAAGTTACTTGTAAGGGCTACACTAGATAATGAAAATGATTTAGGGCATCACCTAAATCATAGGTATCTTTTTACTTAATACATGACTTTGTTCTTTTTGAACATAAAAAACACCAATACTGTAACTGTTCGCTGATGATGATTTCCATGAATGGATATTTTAACTCATTGATTTATTTTTGTGAAAAGTGCTGCTCGATTCGAGCAAGAAACTTCTTTAGACTTTTTAAGCTACATCCTGTGTGCAATTATGCAGCCTGACTTTAAGGATGTATCTATAACGGTAAGATGTAATAAATAAAAGTCTCGTATCAACGTGATAAAACCAGAAATCCAACAGAATATAAAAAGAAAACCTTACCTCTAGTTCACTTTCTGAGCAAAATAGTACCGCTTCGAAGCCAGTAAAAACGGAATCGTTGTTTTACTGTTAGCTAACCACGCTTTCAACGCCCAACGTATGAATTGACGAACAGTAGCTAGCCGAATCTCTCGCACGATACTTCCACCAAGCTTGTTCAGATCAATAAAGAACGTACCGCCACTCCATCGAAAGCAAACTGCTGCCCAGATATAAAACATTGAAGTATTTTATTGAATTGGAGAGTGTCTTTTGTAAGTACTGGATTTTTTACATTTCCTTACGTAATGCCGCCAACAGCAAGATACCTGTCAGTCACTTCTGTAATAGCCGGAATGTGTATTTTCTGCTGACGTATTTGATACTCGCCGGCCAATTGATCAATCATCTCCGGAATTTCTTCCTTCTTATCAAAACAGAATCCTGCTTCTCCAACAATTTCAGGGTGCCCTCCGCTGTTTGTACAAATTGCAGGCAGCCCACAGCCAAGCCCCTCAATTAGGGCGTTTGAACAGGGGTCTTTAATGCTTGCAGTTACATATATATCATGCTCTCTCAAGGCATCAGCCAGTTCCAGCGAAGGTAACGGCGGGACCTTTTTAATATTTCGAAATTCACAGTTAATTCGGCCGATAAACGTAAACTCAAGACGGCCCCAATCTAAATTTCGATCCAGCCATTTATATGTTTCAACTCCTTTATTGGGGTTATCTGACCAACTTGTTGCAACAAGTCTTATTTTGCTACCCTGAGAAAACTTTCTCTTTGACGGGTAAAATATTTCAGAATCAACGGCATTCATGATGATTACCGGTGAGACAAAATCCAGACCCATTTTCTCATATGCTTCCAGGCTGTAATGTGACTGAAAAACTGTGATGTCAGCATACTTCCTGTTTAATTCTGCCGTAAGTCTATCTATGGATGTATCAGCCTCTCTCCGGTAGACTGAAACAGGCCCGTCCACACGATGAACAACGCAGCATTTCGAGTGACGCATTGCCTTGACTGCAGCTTCTTCAAACACAAATGCATTAAGAACAGCCATTTGGGTTCTTGATCCAATAATATTCTGGCCTACAGAAAAATCCCTTCGCAACAACTCATTTCTCATAGCTAGAAAAAATTGATTTGATCCTCCGTAAGGTGGTTTATGAAATCGATGAAATAAGGAAATTTCACACCGGCTTATTCTGGAAAAACATTTTGCAGTAAAAAATTTTATATACCTAAGCATTGCTTAAATACATTCATATATTTTTGGGCAACAACAGGTGAAGGAACAAATTCTTTTGGACATGCCCCATTAACCATGATATTTTGTTTGTGAGCTTCATCAGCACTCTCCTTGGCGTTTTTTTGATGGTACAAAATAATACCAAGAAATGCCGTAAATCTCAATTTTTTCATTGTGTTATCAAGATAAAAATCATTTACAATTTTGCAAGAGGCTCTAATGAAAGATATTTTTTTAGTCCATCTTCCCAATGAGGCATGATGTCAAGATTTGCTGCTTGGAGGCCATAGTTTTCTAAAATCGAGTAACTTGGGCGGGGAACTTTGGCAGGAAACTCTCCTGGCATAGCTCTTGATAGCAATATTTTTTTACCAGTAAGGGCGAAAATTTTCTTAGCAAAATTGTGCCAGGAGCACCCCCCTTGGGCAGTAGCATGATAAGTGCCGTAGTTGGTGTTATTTGACATGTGAACAATCTGTTTCGCAACATCTTCTGTAAAAGTAGGAGAAACGAACTCAGTGTCGACCACGCGCACTTCATCCCTCTCATCAGCCAATTTTAACATTAAAGAGACGAAATTTAATCCTCCTTTTGCCCGACAGAGGTTGTGACCATATAAGCCAGACACCCGAAAAATGTAATATTTTTTCATGGAGCTCTTGATGAAATATTCGCCTGCAAGCTTTGTGTTTCCGTAAACGTTAAGCGGTTGCGGGAGATCTGTTTCAATATATGGTTCCTGTTTTGTTCCATCAAAAATATAATCTGTACTTACATGTAACAAAGTTGCAGCTATATCCTGTGAGGCTAATGCGAGATTTCTTGCTCCTATGCCATTTACGGCAAAAGCTGCCGCCGGGTTTTCCTCGCAGGCTTCAACGTTGTGCATGGCAGCTGTGTTAATAACCATGGCTGGCATCAAACTTTGCAGTGTTCGTTGAACTTTTGAAAAGTCAACAATGTCAAAATCACAATGATTAATTTCAGTGACTTGATCGCCATTGTTTCTAAATGCATCACAAATGTCGATCCCAAGTTGCCCATTTGCCCCGGTTACAGCTACTTTCATAACTTATCTGCCGTCAAAAATAAGAAATTTAGCGTTTATTAATGGTCATAGGATGTCCTGTTACTATCCTATAATCACCAGTTTAGAGTTATTCATGGTTCATGGCCTTGAATGTGCGGATATTATAGTACTGCTGATTATCAAAATCCTTGAATTCATTGAGGTTGTCAGCCAAGCATTGAACTGTATCAATGATAGAGTATCTTGGTCTGAAACTGATTACTTCATTGGCCTTTTTTATACTTACTTTGTAATTGCGAAAATCTTGAATATGCTTAATTACCACTTTTGTGGGCACATCTAAAAACTTTTTTAAACCTTCTTGGACCGAATCTCCGATTTCAGCTAATGTATAATTGCCTGAAGTAACATTAAATATTCCAGAAATGTCCTGATGGGCTTCAATCGACCTTACATATGCGGAAACTGCATCCCTAATATCTAAGATTGGACGCCATATAGCTGGGTGGTTAACTGTTATAACACGATCTGCCATGCCAAACTTAAACATTGTATTAACGACTAAATCGAGGCGCATTCTTGGACTATACCCACATACTGTCCCTTGTCGAAGAGAAATGACAGAGAATTTGTCATCTTGCTGTTTCATGGCACCAAACTCTCCTTGCAATTTAGAAATACCATAAGGGTAGTTCGAAATAGTAGGTCTAGTTTCGTCGAAAAGTTTGTCAACGGTATAACCATAGACTGAGCATGAACTACCGTAAATAAACCTCCTAACACCTGCTCTTTTTGCAATGTAGGCTAGGTAGGATGGTGATGAGGCATTGTCTATGAAGTTTTGAGCCGGCGAGAATTCTGCCATTGGATCATTTGACAGGCCTGCCAAGAATATAACTTGGTCATAGCCTCTTAGGTCGTCATCATTGACATCAAAGATATTCTTTTTTATGACGTTGGCTTGTTTGGGTAAATGGTTGCCGAACCAAAGAAGATCCAGAATGTCTACATCGTAACCCCGACCTAATAATTTTGGTGTGAGCATCGATCCAATATATCCGGCCCCCCCAGCGATAAGTATTTTCATTGCTTTTCCTTATTGGTCTGTTGTTTTGTCAAAAAGGCACTCGGGAAAAGTCCCGACTAGTCTAGTTTAACCTACATTCCGCAGGTTCAGGATAGCTAATTGAGTAATTTAATGCATTATATTACAACAAGTTAACTTTCCGCAAGATTTTCTTTATCACTCATATTTTATAGTTCTTAATTTTATCAAAGTCTTTATTGTTTCCCTCTCATCTTCATTTAGTTTTATTAAATCACTCAGAGCCTTCTTACTCTTTTTGTAATTACCAGATAGAATTTTCACCCACTCTCTGTCAGCAACTCTAACAACCTTATTCTTTAACCTACCATCTATCCATCGAGAGATCCTTGTAACAAGATGAATGGGTTCTTTTTCACAATGACAACCTTGACGACCACATCGAATTAAAGAGTCTCTTAGGCTACCTTCAACAAGTTTGCAATCGTTTAAAAGAAACCGGATAAGGCGTCCTCGCTCTTTTTCAATTTCAACGAGTTTCTCCTTATTCTTTTTAATTATTTTTGTTGACATCTGCATCTTATGTTATATATATTTACACTATAACACAATATGCATTGGTTGTCAAGATGATAATTCAAAAAGAAATAAGAAAAGACGTAGTTCTTAGACGAAACGTAATTGGAGTTCATTCTATAATTCAGTTCTTCATGGATAATTAAAGTTGTCTGAATCGTTAGTTTTTAACCACTCTGATAATGTTTGAGCTTCTTTGTCCTTGTCCGATAGGATTGGATCTTCAACAGGCCATTCAATGCCTATTTCTGGATCATTCCAAAGTATACCAGATTCACATTGACCGTTATATGTTCCTGTTGTCATGTATTGAATTTCTGCGAAATCTGAGATGACACAAAAACCTCTGGCAAAAGAAGCCGGTGCCCATACTTGAATTCGGTTTTCAGCAGAAGCTTCAACTCCGATCCATTTTCCAAGTGTTGGAGATTTTTTTCGTATGTCAACAGCAACAAGAAAAGCAGTGCCTTGGGTGACTCTCATAAGCTTTCCCATTGGTGGTTCCCATTGAAAATGAAGTCCACGGACTACATTTTTTTCTGAGCCAGAATGATTTAACTGGACAAAATTAGTGGGCAAACCAAGTTCTCCGAACTGGTCTGAGCGAAAAACTTCCATGAAAAAACCTCGGCCATCTCGGAACACCCCCGGCTCAATAATTTTTACGGCATCGATTTTGGTTTGTTTTACTGATGGTTGCATTCTAGACCTCTTTCTTCTGTCACAGACTCATTATATAACGTTTCAGCTAATACATTAAGATATCTTTTTGAAATAACTTCCACAGAATAATTGTTTACAATACATTCCCTAGCTAAATCACCCATTTCCTGTCTTTTTTGAGCAGAACAAGACAGCATGGTTTCAAAGGCGGTAAACCAGTCATCCATGGTTTTAGCTATAAATCCTATATCACGATTATTAAAAGCGTCAATATATGATTGTTGGTTGCTAGCAATGACAGGTAATCTCTGCGCCATGCCTTGCGCAATTTTATATTCAGTATGTCCCATCGCATAACTATTATTAAGTATTTTAGGCGAAATTATAATATCAGCGCAAAGTAAATCACTATGATAACTTTTTGACAAATTACCACTAGAATCCCATGGTCTTATGTCGCAACCAAACTCCTTTTTCATTCTAAATGCTACGGCCGGAAGTCGATTATTCTTAGTTTCTCTTGTGACTAAAATAAGGTGGATTTTATCCTTAAAGTGGTAAAGACAATCTTCAATTAATTCAAAGTGGTATGCTTTTTTCGCAATACCGCTCCAAATTAATATTAATTTATCTTTTTCTAAATGAATTTTATCCCCGGTATATTGATTGTGCACGTCTATATTATCAGGTATCCATGAAACCTTTTCATTATATTTTTTGCAAATATCATATATATATGTTGAATCAGCCACCACATGATCAGCATTCTCAGTCATCCAGATGGCCTGGCCTTGCTGTTCAGTAGTGGGTTTAGTGCCTGGAATAGGGAATTCACCCCATATCTCATAGTAATTGACATTTGCATCAAAGATAACCTTGCCTCCATATGCCTGTATTTTTTTTGCTTCTGAAATAGCGCTATCAGACATTATTTTCAAAAAAACAACAATATTGTATTTTTTATTAGGATTATATATTTCATTATGGAAATCCTTGGAATTCTTATTAATCCATTCAGCAACCGGTTTGAACCTCGCATTCATATTAGGCTTGAACCAGTCTAACAAATAAACTTTACGGCTGTAATAACACGGATGTGTAACCCAGCCAACAGAAATAGTTTTTTTTGAAAAGAAATTCAACATCATTCGAATTTTATCCTTTATAAAAGTATGGCCAATATAAAAGTGTCCCTGTAATCAGGGATAAAAAGCAGAACCATAAATATTTATTGATAAATGAATACATTATCTGGCGTTTTAGCTATTACAATTAAAAAACAAGGCGCTCATGATACTCTGCTGGAGCATTTCCTCTTGTTGTAATGATAAAAACTTATTAGGAAAAACACACCAGCATAAATATAAGAAAATATTTTTGCGGCTACGATACCAGGCAAGCCGAACCTAATAAGAATAAAAAACGATATGAATAAAAGAAGGGGGTGTGATATTGAAAAAAGATATGTGAATTTTACTTTTTGCTGAGCCCTGAGGATATTGGCCAAATATGTTGTAGGAGCTACAATGCACTGAAAGAGCCAAAGCCACTTTGCGTAGGGAACCGACGATGCATATTTTTCAGAAAACAGATAAGGGATTACCTTTGGAATTGCAAAGAACCCAATAACTCCTAAACTAATAAAAAAGAAACTGAGAATAATTAATTTTGGCTTTATATATTGCCAGGCTTCCTGCACGTTGCCTGCTGCATATATCTGCGGCAGTAATATCTGGTTAAAGAGTGAAAAAAGAACACGAATCTGGTCGGGAAATACTAAAGCTATAGAATATACAGCAACATCCGAAGCTGACAGGTATTTATATATGAACATCTTATCAGTAAGGATCATCCAGCCAAGAAGAGCAGCTAATGATGCATGAAAGCCGTATTTAATGGCCTTCCAGTCTTTCTTGGCATTCTCCCTCCTCGCCATTAGGAACAGAATAAAAGCAACAGCTAATACAGCATTCACTCCCTGGACGGTAATTACAAAAAAAACCGTTGACTGGGTATGGCCCAGAAAAACTATAATCGCCAGTGCAAGCACTGGAGCTAAAGCAAAAAGAAAATTGGACAGAATCAGCAGCGCGAACCATCCTTTTGCGTTGAACCAAACTTGACGGATAGTTGAGAGTTGGAGAAGCGGAAAAAGGCAGGACAACCACAGAATTCCTCGCGCCAGGGATGGATCTTTGTCCCAGTAGTAATGGGAAACAACTCCTAAGCCAATTGCCGCAGCAATCGATACTCCAAATTTAATCAGGATTATTACCGAAAGATTACCATCATTTTTCTTTGCCGCAGAAATTGAAAGACTTTCTCCGAGGCCAACCAGGCAAAAGATCCCGGCTATTCCCGAAAAAGATAGAATCAACTGATATTGTCCATATATTTCTTTTGAAACAAACCTGGTCCAGAGAAAAAGGCTGAACCAGTATATCAAAAAATTGACCCCTTGAACCCCTCCCAGGCCGACCAAGTTTTTACAGGAGTCAAATTTTAGTTTTTTTATTTCAGCTAATAAGTATTGGGAAATATTCAAACTATACCGCCCTGAACCGACCAATCAATAAAGACATAATTCTGCGGCGGAGACAAAATATTTTTTTGTCTCTATCAGGAAATCTTTGTTTCGTTCCCTCCGCTTAATTAATTTCAAGATATGCCTCATAGTTTTTCACAAACAAGCACGGCTCTCTCACACAATAAATCCTCATGAGAATAATGCCTAAATCTTTCTTTAAGTTTGGCCCTGTCAAGGTTGTAATCGGTTAAGACGTTTTTTCTTACAACAGTGCAACGGAAGTTTCTTTTTGTGAAACTCGAGATGAAATCACTCATGCGCAGTTCATTCAATGAAAGTATGTCTTTCTGACTAACGCTTTCTTTTTCAACATAGTACATTAAAAACTTGTTTATTTGTGTGTGTGAACCAAAACCAATATCATGATACATAATCCCGCCTTTTCTCATCACCATTTCCAGTTTATCAAAACAGCTTTCATAGTCACTTACATGCTCAAGAGTTGATCTGCTGCTTAGTAAATCAATACTCCTGGGAGGTATATCTAAAACATCTTCTATATAGTCATTTTTAAAGACTATATTGCTGCTGTCTAAATACTGCCGAAAATCTTCACACTTAAGGAATGCCTCTCCATTAAAAAAACTCCTTATTTTTTCTGATATCTCATTCTTGGAAACGAAAAAGTTTGAGTCCACATCTCCTGTACATACCCTAAGCAGCATATTCTGCAATCCATGCCAGATCGAAAAATCCTTCATTTCTTTGTCCGGCTCTATCACATAACATTTACTGGCTCCCGCCATATAAACAAGAAACGGTAAAGAAAAAATATTACTCGTGCCAGCCCCCAAATAGAGATATGTAAAGTTTTCAGAGGGCCGGACAGATTCCTTTTCCAGATCAGAAAACATTTCATTGAAAATCTTTACCCACCTGAAGTGTAGATGCCTATTTCCGTATGTTGGATCCTGCAGCTTGCTGATTCTTTTTTCAATATGATAAACCATGTCTATGTTGGAAAAAGGCCAATACTTTTCATCCGTTTTCAGACTTTCCAATAAGGAATATTCCGCCAGATTTGCAGGAATAATTCTGCTTACAAGTTTTAGGAAGTTGACCTTAAAAATTGAAACCCTTGCAATAATTCCATATTGCAACCGTCCCAGCAGGAATTTAGATTTACTCATATTTCAAAAAGATAGTTATTACATGTGCGGGAATTAATAATGCTACAGAAAGTGCTGGCCCACTACTGCTTGAGAAGAAGGTGTACTACAAAATTGCTCTTAATAAGAACGATGCACACAAGTACAGTGCAATACGAAAGGCCGATTATTATGACTTGAAAATTGGACTTCTCACCTGTTCCACAAGTCCTTTTGCAAACCAAAAAATGAAAGATGAAATGTACTTGAGATGAACATCTAAACGGTACCATTTTGATCTGTAAAAAAATAAATACCATAAATAACGGAAGCTGACGATATGATACCTGTTTAAAGGTCCTGTGTTCAGTACTCCAGGAGCTGGTGCGGCTCCGGCTTGGATATTCGATTTGTCGTCAAAATATCCATCTTTATCCGGTATCTGAACAAGCAATTTCATCTCATGTACAATATCCCATATCTTTGTGCCTGGATATGGCATGAGAGTGTAATAGGACGTCTTATCCGGCTTTGCTTTAAGGTTAATCTTAAATGTGTCTATGATTTCTCTGATACTTTCCGTTGGAATACCAACAATATTAAAGGATTTTGACTGTAGCCCTAAACCTCTAATAGTCTGAAATGCTTTAAGAATCTCATCATTTGACATTTTTCTGTTTAATATTTCTTTTCGAATCTTCTCATTACCACTTTCAATACCAATCCACACATCTTTCAGACCAGCTGCCTGTAGCTCACATAGTGAATCAATTCTCCGTAAAACCATTTCCGGTCTTGAAGCACAGCCAAAGGAAATATCAATTTCCTGATTGTACATGCCCGCAAATTTGCTAATCCAGTCTCTATCTGTCAAAAACAGATCATCAGAAAAAGATATATATTTAGTGCCTTCACATTTCAATAATTTACATTCTTCAATTACAGATTCAACACCGCGACGGCGATAAGTAAAATGAGACATCTTACGCAGTGTGCTGTTGTAACAGTACGTGCATCTATAAGGGCATCCCCGTGCAGTAAGAACATTTCTGGTGTCAGAGGTTACGTCTCTTTCCAAAAGGTCCCAGGAAGGCATGCCGATTTCATCCAAATTATCTATAAAGACAGGAGCATTAACAGATAATTCGCCATTCGAATCAATATATGCAAGGCCAGGCACTTCAGAGATATTCAGACTTCCATCAAAATATTGCAGTAATTTCATAATCGAAACTTCTCCCTCACCTATGCAGATATAGTCGATTTCGGGCTTAAATATTATCGTTTTATATGTTGCTGTCGGATGAACCCCGCCAAATACAATCGGTTTAGAGGGACATTTTTCTTTAAGTTTTCGCGCGACAGCCAAACAATCCTTATACTGTTCCGTGATACAGGAGAATCCGATAACATCAAAGTTTTTACTTGCATCTACTATGTTTTCTGGATCATGATACGCAAGGGAGATAATGGTTACAGGAAATTTCCTGCGGATATATTGAGCAAGAAATCCCAGGCCGAGATTAACCATACTCGATTTTGATTTTATTCCATCAACCAGCAAAATTTTCATTTAAATCTCCAGAAACGGTTTATTCAGGTATGTCAATGCTGGCTATCAGTTTCTTATCTTTTTCTAAAATTCTTTGCCAAAAAACTGACAACCGCACAGAACTTTCAACTTTTGAAGCTTGCCGCCCCATGTAGTCCCAATTTTTAGCAATACAAAAACTCGATATTTTTAATGATTCATTACAATCTGCATCAAAAACTATTCTTTACGATGCTCATTAGGGTCTGCATCCTGCGATTGTGAGTGTGAGCATCTAGAATATACTCATGAGTTTTATCAACCATTTTCTGCAGAAAGCTCTCATCTTTTAACTTTTCTACAACATCACCAAGATTGCTCAAGTCAGGCTGTAATGAAATATAATGTTCATCAGGTTTTAAAATATCATTAAACCTTCCAGGAAACATTATCAGGCATGTTTTTGTGCCAACTGCATCAAAATGCCTTGGTGAAATAATTTTTCCTGAAACAGCATTGCTATAGTGTTCAAAAAACAATTTATATACATCAGCAAAGGTGCAGGAAGGATTTTCATTCACATATTTATTCACTGCCAGCCTGGTTCGGTCATCTTTTTCCAAAAAGGACGTCCCTGCTTCAGTAGTTACTGTTGCCACGCACGAGCTCAAAAATTTTGCCCAGCCCTGCCGATCAAAACGTTTTGCATCATCATGACTGCAGTCTACTTTAAAACCGTAGTCCATTATTTGGATGAGCAGGTCAGGTATTTTGTTCCTGTCAACATCTCCAATATACCAGGGGTATTCTGCCGAACGCTCCCCAATATCTATTTTTCTCCTGCTAAGCGGCTCCCGTGAAAAAAAAACATCAGGATTTAATGCATGGGGAACAGATAAGGTTTTTGCTGAACACTCATCATAGAGCCAGTCCGCTCTATCCTGCGGCAGCTGCGATGCTACAAAATCTGCAGCAATTTCGTGTACCATATCCAGCTTTTCCGGTATTAACTTATATTCGTTACCTATAAAAATTAATAGTTTCCCTTTTCGATATTGAAGTGCTTTTTTAAGCAGAGGTGAAACATAGTCCATATTAGAGTTTGTTGAGTGCAGTAAAATTATGAGGTCATACTTCCTGATTTTAGGTACAATCATCAACCAAGCTCGATTGGCAAGGTTGCATTGGTCCCAGGTTACATGATCATATTTCAGAAAAGCATCGCGCCAGTCCTCATTGTATGAAATGACGCTTGACTGAATACTTGCCGCAAAGAGCAGGAGACCTCTCAACTTATTAACTCCCTAAAGGTTGTGCAGTCATATAATTTAATCATAAAGTCAGTTTTGCTTTGAGTCATCCCAGTCCCATAAGGGAAGAAAATGCATGAGCAGAGACTTTTTTGTATATACTGACAGCTCTGTTCCATATTTTTTCATTTCTTCCGCCCAACGTGGAATCGTAACCAGCATTCTACCTGCTGTTGTATTGAGTTCAAGGAGGGGAAGAGTATTAATTGGAGCTAGAAAACCCGTCAGAGGAAAAAAATACTCTCGCGTCCTTAACTCAACACCGACCAGTACTATTTTTTTATATTCCATTAAAAAGCCGAAGTGTATACAGTCACACAATGTCCCACCAGCATGAATAAGTGTCCATTCCCGACGGTCTGGCAAGATATTAAGCCTTCGAGATTTTTTGCGCTCTCTGTAAACTGTAAAAGGTGCCCCTTCCGGCAACAGTTCTTCAGCAGCAAGCATTGGACCATCTATACCTGTTGGCATCCCCTGTAGGATACAAACCGGCTGTTTATCTTTTATTGCGTGAAACGGTTTTGCATATTCCTTACAGTCCTGAAGCCTGTCATTGTATGAAATAAAAATATTATTCAGATAGCATAGTTGAATATCATGGACTAAATGAAATGTATTCTTTATAACACGCTTAAACATAAAATATCCCATACTTATACTGTCATGCTGCTCGATTAAGGCTATCTCTTCCGGGGTTAAGTCATTAATCGAAGGGGCGGAGCCTAAAACAAATAACGTATCACTCCTTTTATGATCTTTCATATTAGAAAATTCGATATATTGATACTTTCCTGACCCTACAACCTTGTCCAGCTTTTTGTTCATCTTATAGATCGTCAGATGATTCAGCATTCTGTTGGAATGCCTCTGTACTTGTGATCTAGAAAAATTAATGAGTGGCTTCAAATAATCCATTTAATAATCTCAACTTGGTCACTGATTAAAATGCCCATTAAGCAGAAATCTGGAAGTAGTTCATTTTTGTTAGTTTCAGATGGTTATTGTGGAGAGGTGAAATAACACTTTAATCTACTAGCAATATCGTGAGGAAAAGCAATGGAGGCAGAACGTAAGTGATAAGGAAGAATGAACACTTGAGCAAAATAAACTTTTGTTTATTTGTAATACTTATTCTCTTTATGCCATCTTTCAAAAAAACCGTGTACCTTTTTAAAATCATCTCCCTGCCAGTTGATCTTGTCTGATTTATCCTTTTTCTTGGCAATCATGCAAAGGGGATCGCTATCAATATAACTATTGACATGTTTTACTTCAAATCCTGAAACGGCAAGAAGACCCTGAAGCGTATTTGCACTAAACCATATAGGATGTGTATCCACTGGATCCTCTCTAAGCAAAAGATGCAATGGTTTTTTAAAAGGGACAAGAATTCTGCTTCCACCTGCAACGACAAGATATCCATTGTCTTTCAGAATTTGATGGGCACCGGACAGCATATCTCTGCATGAGACGCAATTTTCAAGAGTCCACATAATTGTCACAATATCAGCCTTATATTCTTTTTCATCCGGACTAACGCAAAAATCTTCTATTGTCCCATAAAAATGTCTAAATCCCTTCATCGCAATACTTTCACAATTCGTTTTTGAGGCCTCAGTTCCAAACACTTTTGCTCCATATTCTTCTTTGCTAATAATTTCAAGGAATTGTCCTTCCCCTGTTCCTATATCACAAATTTCCTTATCTCTTAAGCCAATTTTTTCTTTAATAAACTCAGCAATATAGGTCTGACGGGCTTTAACCGCTGGAATCTTCGCGGTATAACCCTCACCAAAAATCTCCTCAGACCACATTTTTGCAATTTCTTTCGAGGTTCTACGCATTTTTACATAAACAAATCCACATTTCTTACAAATATGTATTGGCTGGTCATCTGTATAATGCCTGACATAAGGTACTTCAACTGCCTCTTGACTGCCGCATAAATCACACGGGTACTCTTTATATTTAACCACAGAATTTTCTCCTTAGTTTTCTTTATTCATTTTTATATTAACGGGTACCTGAGTTTAAATACCCCGTCTTCTTTTTCCCATATTTCCGGATTTCTGTGCTTATCCACGATTTCATGAAACTCCTTATCTGTAATATCAAGGTATTTCAAAACCTCATCAAAATACTCATGCGGGAATTCATCATCATACTTTTTTGCCAGTTCTAGTCCTTCCTCTCTGCTTATGTGTCCGTTCTGAATCTGCCTTGAAGCATCCCTAACAGCTCTTCCAAAACCGAACTTAATATACTGCATGTAAAAATATAAATCATCTATCTTATCGTCAATGCTATCCCACGCAATAAATGTTCCACAACTTCTCCCTTTCGAACAATTTCTAAAATCTATCTTATTTTTAATAAACTTATAATTCTCATATGAACTCCATTTAATAAAATAACCAAGGAAATAAGCTGTAATACCAACACGGCTAATTTCCTCCATACCCGGATATATATAAGGCTGAAGATCATTTATAGTAATTACTTCATCAACCCAGTTCCGTGGATCATCTTCAATTTGATGCTCCACGGCTTCTGTAAAATCACGTATTTTATTGGAATCTTTGCGCAGCATTTTACCTCCATAATAACTTTCGCCATGTTCCGCGTAAAATACTAAACGGATATTGAAATTTACAGCAATTCTCATAGGGATGTTAATAGAAGCATTCCAGGCAACTTTTGGGTTCCCACGTTCTACGAAAAAACGTTTGGCCAATTTACGTTGAACGTTTTGGTCTGGTCTAAAATACAAATGATCAAATCCTGCTTGGATCATTGCTTCCCTATTATGATAGCCCTCTTCTGAAGGCATCATGGGAGAAGCAGTCACTAAAAGTGGGTTCATACCAAACTCATGTTTTAATCTCCATGCAACGACACTGCTATCCTTGCCACCACTCCATGGAACAACACAATCATAGTCACCAGTAGTAGACCTAAAAGGTTCTAAAATACTTAAAAGTTCATTTTGTCTTGCACTCCAGTCAATACTTCCCCTATTCATTGCAAAATTACAGGCGCTACAAACACCATTTTCATCAAAGAAAATTCTAGGTCTAGAGTCAGGCATCAAGCATTTACTACAGTACTCAACACATCTTGCACCTTGTTCTTCTTCTTCCATTAGGATTTTAGAGATCTTTGTTTTTTCCATAGAGAGCCCCCCCGGCAAAAAAAATAGTTTTAATCAATTCTTACAGGTATTCCAGCATTTTGCAGGAAAGTTTTAGCGCTTTTTATACTGGATTCTGTAAAGTGATAAATATTTGTTGTACATACTGCAGCAGCACCGCTTTCTAAAAACCCATCAACAAAATCCTGCCATTTACCGGCGCCTCCGCAAACAAGGACAGGAACTTCAACAGACTGGGCAACTAATTTATTAAGGTGATTATCATATCCTTCCAGGGAGCCATCTTTATCAATAGACTGGATCAGAATCTCGCCCGCACCCAATTTTTCGATTTCTCTTGCCCATTGGACTGGATTTTGCCCTGTTCCTTTTGTTCCAAATGGAGTATAAACTTCATATTCCTTTTCTGCATTTAACTTTGCATCTATTGACACAACGATACATTGGGAACCATATAATTGAGCGGCTTGAGATATGAAGCCTGGCTCCTGAACAGCTTGATAATTAATTACTATTTTATCTGCCCCCATATTTAGTAGAGTACTTATATCATCAATAGTTCTTATGCCCCCACCAATCGTTAAGGGAACAAAACAACTTTGAGAAAATCTTTTGACCACATTAAAAAAATTGCCCTTTTTACCTTTGTTCGGCCTTGTGATATCCAGGAGAACAATTTCGTCAACAGACCATGCATCTACAAAATTTAAAGTATAACGATAGTCCGGTTCAAATTTTTTAGTTCGGAAAAGAACTCCATTGTTAAATGTCAACACAGTAATAAGCCTCTTTCTAACCAAGACTAACTTCCATCTAAATAATTTTTAATCAACTGCAGACCCCAGCGCTGGCTTTTCTCAGGATGAAATTGGGTCGCTACAATATTATCCTTTACTACGACAGAAGCGAACCTAGCGCCATATTCACTTTCACCCACAACAATAGAGTTATCATGACACTGAACATAGTAACTATGCAAATAGTAAAAAAGGGCGTTTGAAGGGATATTACTAAAAATATTATTTTTTTTACTTTGAAAAAGGTCATTCCATCCAACGTGAGGCACCTTTAATTTTTCTTTTGCTTTAATTTTATGGACGGATGCATCAATCCAACCAAGCCCTTTGTGCAAGCCCATTTCAAAGCTTTCCATACTCATCAAGTGAAATCCTAAACAAATACCAAGAATAGGTTTTTTACATTTGCATACTAACTCTGTTAAAATTTTGTCTAAACCCAGCGCTTTCAGGTTTTTCATCCCATCGGCAAATGCTCCTACACCAGGAAGAATTATTTTTTGGGCTTTTTCTATGTCCTCTGATTTACTTGTAATTAATACTTCGTATCCAAGTTTTTCTACAGCGCTCACAACAGAACATATATTACCAAGACCATAATCAATAATTGCTATCATAACAAAGCTTAAATTATCGGTTGAATTGAAATCTATTCCGACATAACTGTTTTATCAATAAATATTTGATACCATAATTCAAGGCTAAGGCGTTGGTATTTTTTTCGGTCAAATTCACCCCGTGGAGAATCATTATTCATATCAAAGTTCAAATTTCTCTGTTTTAGATTTTCAATTAAAATAGTACTCCAATCCTTCAAGCTATTTGACAGCCAATGGTTCATTGGCACAGTAAAACCCATTTTTTCTTTACGCTTTAGTATCGGCTCTGGAACAATTCCTTCAGCAACTTTGTGAATTATATACTTAGTTCTGTTATTTTTAATTTTAAGCTCAGGAGGCATCTTATAAGAAAACTCAATGATTCGGTAATCTAAAAAAGGAGACCGACTTTCAGTACTATAGGCGGAAGAAGCTCTATCTGACATCATGAGAAGCCCCGGTAAACTAATTTGGAAATCCGTATAACTTATTTGATTAATAATATCTTTAAACTTTGAAAATGTATTTTTCACCCGTTGTAACGGTTTATCAGTAACCGGTTCTCCCCTTTGAATAAGTTGCAAGTAGCGCTTATACATGGGATCAAAGAATTTATCACCCCAGAAATACTTAGCAAGGGAAGTATAATTCTTGATGGCAGGATTGTTCACTATATTATCTTCCATTAACATGAATAAATGACGCATATAACCCCCAAAGAATTCGTCAGTCCCTAATCCGCTTAATAATACTTTTACGTATTTACTGGCCTCCTGATTAAGCATAAACTCAGCAATCGGTGCCGCTGTACCAACAGGTTGATCAAGCATATAAATAATATGAGGTAATAGTTCTTGGAAATCTTTTGCTGTTGGCTTAACAATATGCTTAATACTACCTACATAATCAGCAACCAATTCTGCATAGTGCAACTCATCATATTTATTTCCATAAGGAAAATTACAGATAAAGACACGTTCAGGCTTTGCCAGACACGTAATTATACTCGAATCAAGCCCGCCACTTAAAAAACACCCGATAGGAACATCACTTCTCAGACGTAAGTGAACGGCGTCTTCAATTAACCAGCGCAATTTTTCTATACATTCCTTCTCGCTCATACTGTAATCAGGTTCTACATCTATATCCCAGTATTTTTCAATCCTGAGTTTATTATTCTCATATATCAATTTAGAGCTTCTAGGTAAGGTATAGATATCCTCGAAAAGAGTCTCACCATCTAAGGGATTTTCAAAAACAAATAGATTCTCAGGTATTTTGGAGTTACAATCAACGATACCCAGAATCGCTTTAATTTCTGAAGCAAAAAGAAACATACCTTTCTTATGATAATAATAGAGGGGTTTTTTCCCTATTCTGTCTCTTGCAATGAACAATTTTTTCTTATCCCAAATAGCAAAGGCAAACATCCCATTAAAATGATGGACACATTCTTCTCCGTACTCTTCATAAGCGTGAATGATAACCTCAGTATCACTTCTGGTTTTAAATGTATGCTTTCCTTTCAATTCATGACGTACTTCCTTATAATTATAAATTTCCCCATTAAAAATAATTGTTAAATCTCCCGTTTCATTATGTTGAGGTTGTTTCCCGGTTTCCATATCTATTATCATTAAGCGTTTAATGCCCAGAATAGCCTGTTCTGTCTCATAAATACCCTCTTCATCAGGACCACGATGCGTCAAGAAATCCAGCATTTTTTTAAATTCATTGCGATCAACTTTACGATCTAATATCATTCCAGCAATTCCACACATACGGATTAACCCCTCTAAGGTATTATAGTTGAACAGCGAGTACGGATTTCTTTAAGCCAGATTTCAAATATGATGAGAGAAAAGAGTGTCTCCGAATTATCTTTCACGCCGCTGTAGTTTTCATCCATTTTCTTCTTTATAAAGCCGTAATCGAAATAGTCGGATTCATAAAATACACCATTCATAAAATCAAACCAGTTATCTTTTCTTGTCCATTTGCTTAATGGTATATGAAAATCTGGTCGAAAATGTTTAAGAGACTGCCTAGGCAGAACGTCATTAAATGCTTCATGAACTAGAAACTTATTGATATCTCCATAAACTTTAAACTCTGCAGGTATTTGATATGAATAACTAACCATTCTTTCATTCAGGTAAGGATAGATAACTTTTTTGTTTGTTTTCTTTTGGAGCGTAGGATTCCTTCTCACTAACATTTCAGGTACATAAGAAACCAGCATCCAATGAATCAAAAGATCAACAATATCTTCATCCCCGTCTAAATAATCGGCAAGGTATTCTATTAGATGATTATTGTCAATCAAGTCGGTCAGGTTTTTTTTGTCTCTAAATGCCAGATCATGCAAGAAACTGATAAACCTCATTGCCCTCTTTTCGCTGCAAAAAGAAACTTGTCCTTTCTGATAGTTTTGTTCAGAATCACGCATTGTAAGAAAAAACATAATTCCACCAAAGAGGATTTCGGCACCATGACTTAAGAAATTTATATCACATTTATTCTCAAAAGATTGTTGAATCCCATAACTTGAAATCAATTCTGATTCTCCGATACAATCATCCATATTTTTTACAATATCAGAAAGCCAATGAAGCCCTTGTTCAGAAGTAATATGAACTTCTTCTCCATTACATCCCATGGCATCAAGAATTTTATTACTGTGGCTCTTGTTTTCATACATTTCCCCCTCGAAGGTTGGGTAAAAAACTAAGCAGCTCCTTTGGAAAACATGAGTCAGTACCCATATTATGGCAAGAGAATCTATTCCTTCAGAAAGAACAGCTCCTATTGAAGCTGATTTGTCAACTTGACCCAACGATTCACCTATAACATCTGTTAAAAGATTTCTTAAGTCATTTGTAATATCTTTAATGTTTTTAATCTTTTTGTAATTCTTTTTGATTTTCTTAAAATCACCCAAAGCCTCTTTATCTCCAAGAGCACAACCGGGAGGCAATTTAAAGACATTTTTAATCATTGTCTTCGGGGCAGGTACAAACCTTAGACTTAAAAAGAGCTCCAGGGATTCGTGGTCAACAACTATAGGAATTTTATGCTGGTCAACAAGTTCTCTGATACTGGATGAATAAAACAACTCACCATCTTTTTCACAATAAAATATTTCATTGAAACCTATTTGATCTCGTTTTATTTCAGACATGGCATTTTACCTCAGCAAAAAAATTTGCGGACAGAACAAATAATTTTTTTTATTTGTTCACTATTAAGGGATGGATATAATGGCAGTGTTACTTCAGAATTAAATACCTTTTCAGCGTTTGGAAAATCTCCCGGCTTGTATCCATATTTCTTTTGATAAAAAGAAAAAAGATGGATAGGGATATAATGCACCCCTGTTCCAACATTATTATTCCGTAAAAAACCCATTAAGTCATCCCTTGTCTTTGTTGAATCGTTAATTAAGACAGGAAACAAGTGCCAATTTCCCTCAATATTATTTTGTTCAATTGGAAGCCTGATCTCTTCAATGTCTTTTAATCCCTCAATCAATTCGTGCGCGTAACCCTTTCTGACCTTATTGAATTGATCTATTTTCTTCAACTGCTCTAATCCCAGAGCAGAAAGAATATCTGAAATATTATATTTATACCCTTGAGACAATATATCATATTTCCATGCTTTCTGTTGGTCATATCTTTGCCATATTTCTTTTGAAATACCAAAAAACCCAAAACGGCGAATTTTCTCTGCCAATTCGTCATTGTTTGTAGTTACCATTCCGCCTTCACCTGTAGTCATATTTTTTGTAGCGTAAAAACTGAAAACAGAAATATCGCTAAGGGTTCCAATCTTTTTACCTTTGTATTTTGACCCGATAGCCTGTGCTGCGTCCTCAATCACCGGCAAGTTGTGTTTGTCGGCAATTTGTTGAATTCTGTCCATTTCACATGAAAGGCCTGCAAAGTGTACGGGCATTATTGCCTTTGTATTCGGCGTTATCGCTTTTTCAATCTCATCTGGCAAGATGTTAAGCGTTTCAAGGTCAATATCAATAAGGACAGGTTTTGCTCCAACCCAGGTAATGGCCTGGGCAGTTGCGACAAATGTATAAGTTGTAGTGATAACTTCATCTCCCTGACCAATACCTAAAGCAAGAAGAGCACAGTGTATTCCCGCGGTACAGGAATTAAGGGCTATGGCGTTTCGAACACCAATATACTTCCTAAAATCTTCTTCAAATGCCTGAGTATTTGGACCGGTAGTCAGCCATCCTGACTGAATACTTTCCATAACTGCCTGAAAATCGTTTTCATCCAGGGATGGACGGCAAAAGTTTATAAAATCATTATTAGACATTATTCTTTAATCACTAAGCCTGTTCCCTGCTCTTTAAAGGTAGGATACCAGGAATTGCACGTTTTACATGTATTATCAGTAAGTTCAAGAGTCTCATGTTGCTGTCGAAGTTGTCGGTAGGGTTCGCTATACCAGACTTCCTGTATTGTTTGTTTATTTACATCTCCAAGGCGTTCTCCGTCCCAATCGTGATTACACCTTCCGGTAGACCCATCCCAATAAATTAGGATTTCCGAGAAAGGTTTCATACATGTTTGACGTTTACCACGGTTATACGAAAGACTGCCATATTTGCCATCTGCTGAATGCAGATCATAGACCCTTACTCTTTCAACCCTCCCTTTCCAAAAATTCATAAATTGTTCTATGTCTTCTTCAGTGTGTTCGTTGGTACGAACCATAGAGACTTGGACACTTACACCATTTGCTTTACTCAGGAAATATTCAACATTTCGTAGAACAGTATTGTAATCACCACCGCGATTGCTAGTATACTTTTCCGGGATGTCAATACTAAAAGAGATGAAATCCAGCAAATTAATCAACTCATCAGACATCTCCGGTGTTAGAAGTGTAGCGTTAGTGGTTAATTGAATATCTTCTACACGTGGCCTTGCATAACGAAACATATTGATTATTTCCGGATGCAATAGACTCTCTCCACGCCGAAAGAGGTAAACTGTTCGACCTGAAAATTTACTGATTTCATTCATTAATTTTCTAAAAAGTTCCATTTTCATGTATCCGTCTTTTCCATTCAAATGCACTCTGGGACAATAATAACAGCTTCTGTTGCAGTTGACCGTTGGCTCAATAATTATGCTTTTGGGAAATTCTTTGTAAAGATTCATTTCGATTTATTATGATCTCTCCTGTACCAATTAACAAAAAGTTTTAATAAAAGTTTTGAAAATGTATTTTCAAGCTCACATAATCTTATTAGAGGATACAAGTACTTCGGAGCTCGATAATAAATATAAAATGTCTTAAATAGCCCCTCCAATTCTTTCTGTGAAAGATTTGGCAGTTTTAATGCTGAACCGGTAGAAACATCTATCGCATCTGGAATGTCGTCAGTAGCCAGGCCTTCCTGAATAACCATCTCCCTTATTTCTGTACCCTTAAAAGGGAAAAGAAAAGAGAGTGACATTGAATCTGGTTGGCATTTCTTGTTTAATTCAATGGTTTTAAAAATCTTCTTTCTGTCTTCCGTTGGCACACCTATTAAATTAAATGCAGACGACCTTATCTGTGCTTCTCTTACAATTTTGTAAGAATCTATAATTGTCTCATCCTTTACTGGTCTATTGAGAATGTTCTTTCTTATATCATAGTCACCATGTTCAATTCCCATTGATATTAATGTGCAGGACATATCTTTCAATATTTTGACTTTATCTTTAGCAACAGATTGTGGGTGTGTCTGAATAAAGAAAGGCCTGTTAATTTCACTGATATAGGCCCTGCTAAATTCTAAGAGATATTCATATTTCATATGAAGAAATGTCTCGTCTAAAAAATAAAACATCTCAATATCATATTTGTCTCTTAAGTATTTTAAATCATAAACGGCTTTAGAAATGCTTTTTCTTCTGTTGTATCGGCTAATTCCCTTATACGCATCTTGCATATGGCTATTAATACAATATGTACATCGATAAGGACAGCCCCGACTCATTTCCACAGGAGCCATTCTATAAACTTTACCTGCTACGGAACCAAATACGTGCTTTTCAGAAAAATTACTCCAATCCGGTGGCGATAGAGAATCCATATCAAGAAATGGTCTTAATTCATTTTTTATTATTTTTCCATTCTCTTTTAACCAGATATTCTGCACATCACTATAAGATATACCTTCTTCTATCCTGTCACATAATTCAGCTAATGCCGCTTCACCCTCTCCTAAGCAAACCATATCAATGCTTTCTTCGCTAATAGTTTCCATTGGTGCTACATTAGTGTGCGGTCCTCCAAAGATAATGGGTATTTGATATTTACTTTTAAGTAACCTTGATAATGTAACTCCTAAAGGAAAATTAATGCTCATCGCATTAAAAGCAATCAGATCAGGTTTATATAAGTCAATTTTTTTTATAAAATCATCCTCAACACTACCTTTAGAATAAGATACCCCCTGTTTAGCCAAGTCTGTAGCTCTAAAACAACCAAGTTTTTCATATACCTTTCGCTGTCCGGCATACTCCATGTTTTCATAGAAGGTAGTGTCAAAGACATCAGTGTCATGCCCCTTTGACTTTATATACCCCTGCAACATTGACACGCTAATAGGGTAAAAAGCCCTCCCATTCACGTTTAAATAAACAAGTAACACCTTCATTCTATCTTTTCCAACAAAACTTCGTTGGCTTGAAAATCACTATAACTTATATATCGGGATATTTTCCAATCCTTAATTACTCTTTTTATAGATAAAGATTACAACATACTGGTTATTTCTTCAGCAATACGAAAAACACCATAATCATCGACTGTTTTTACTGAGTTATTATGTAACTTTAATCTCAGATTTGCATCATTTCTTAGTAAGTTAAACATTTCTACAAAATTCTTTCTTGTCAAATCTGCATGGAAACCTAAATTTGCACACATGCCCTTTTCTCCAAAATATCTTACCCTCGGGGTCTGATGGCCTGTTGCACTCACCATCATTGTTGGTACTCCTGCAGCTGAGACCTCATAAGACGTAAGACCTCCCGTAGTAACAGCAATATTACTTTTCAGGTAAAATGGATGGTTGTTTTTTATATTATTATGTATTGTAACATTGTGTTTGGACTTCACGGCAATTTCAGATATTTCTCTGTTGTTTTCAAATCCGGGACCAACGATAACATCTATGTTAAATCTGCCTTCTATATCATTAAAATAATCCAATATTCTTGGAGTAAGGTTAGAAAAATCTGTACCTCCTGTAGTTATCAAAATGTTTTCAGGTCTTCTGTCCGACAATTCATATTTCTGACCATTGTTAAATTCCTCAGATAGAATTACATATTTTTCACCTTCCAATATTTTCTGGTCGGGTATGTATTTATTTTTCTCATATTGGTGTCTTACAACATCCCAATTTACTACAATATCTGCATAAACTGTTTTTTCACCACCAAAATCAATACAAACTATTTTAAATCCATTTTTTTTAACTTTTTCTATAACATAATGATCATTGGGGCAGGCTTCAAATATTATGAAGTGTGGTTCGAAATTCTTTGCAAATGTGAGAATAATATTTATTTCTTCCTCCCTAGCCACATTTTTCCCAAACTTTTGTACAGAAAAACCCGCTTTCTCAACAAGGAAGTTTCCCAGCGTATAATCTTTCATTAAAAATACAACTTCAGATTCAATATCCTTATTGATTGCCTTTGCGAGAGAAATACAGGTTTTTACATCACCAATCCCTATATCATAATGGGCATCGACTCTGAAAAGAAATCTCTTTATGGTGTCAGGAGCAATCTTTTCCACTAATTCCGGTCTTTCATTTATAACAGCCACAACATCGTCAGTGGTAAATCTTGGATTTCTCTTGTACACAATCTCAAATAGCTTACCCACCCTCTCATAATCATCAGGAGTATCCACAGTTAAAACAAGTTCGGGATATTCCAAGCGTGGAGGTGCAAAGATATTTAATATCCTGTAACATTCCTTATTCTCATGGATATATGTTGTCACATGTTCATGATGATATGAAGAATCTGATTGTGAAGCAATATCTTTAAGCAACCTCAACGAAAACACTTCTGCATCAATACCCTTTGGAAATGTACGTTCTATTGTTGTACTAATATAATCATACTCGCCATTTACATATGATGCTATCATGTTATCAATAATTTTATAATCCACCATTGGTTCATCCGCAGTTACCCTCACAATAATATCTATTTCGTTTTCATCCGCAGCACTTATGTATCTTCTTAATACATCATCCTCGTCTCCTCTGAAGAAAGCAACCCCGCTATCGACTGCCTCCTTTATTATTAAATCGTCTTCTCTTTTCGTTGTGGTAGCTACAACTATCTTATCGATTTTGGAGATCAACCGTAACCTTTCCAATATTATTGACAGAATCGTTTTCCCACAAAACTTCTTGAGAACTTTTTTCGGTAGCCGTTTAGAACCAACACGAGCCTGAACAATGGCGCCAACTTTTTGCTTTTTTATCATATGGCTTTAAAAACCCCTATAAGTCTTTTCTTTATTATCCGCTCAATATACGAATTAGGATAAAAATCAAAGGCAAAAGTTTTCTCTTCCTGAAAGCCGGTAGAAGATAAATGCTTTAATAATTTAGATTTTGAATAATATTGCAAGATTGTCGGATCCGGCTTGAAATTATCAAAAATATTTTTAAAATAAACAATTCTCCTATAAAAGAGCCTTGGCGTCAAAATAACTATTTTCCCTCCACCCTTCATAACCCTCCTTATTTCCGTCAAACTCGCATTGACATTTTCTATATGTCCAATAACATGGCTTAGATATACTTTAGTAAATGTGTTACTTTTAAATGGCAAATTATCTGAAAAGGCATTAAAAACTGCATATTTCCCAAGGCAATATTTTTTCAGAGATAAAAATGACGGTTCTACGCCTACTATTTTAATATTATTAAATTTCGATAAAATATACTTTATACTGCTGCCAGTGCCACATCCCACATCCAAAACACTATCAAAATTATTTATTTGCAACAGATCAATAATTAACTCCATCTCTTTAGAAAAACCCGGCGTCTCAGTCCTTTCCTGAGTTCTCTGAAAATACGCCTCATCATATAATGAAGTATTGTATTGTTTATAAAATAATGCTTTCACCGCTTTTCTACTATATAATCTTCTATAACCAGGATATCTATTGCTTCAAACTCTACCAAAACTTTCAAAGCGTCATTTGGTGTGTTAACTATCGGTTCTTCATGCATGTTGAAACTGGTGTTAATGATCGACAGAAACCCGTAATCTTCATAATACTTTTTTACAAGATAATAATAATGAGGATTATCTTCTTCAAATATAATCTGGGGGCGGGCGGTTCCATCAACATGTACAACGGCAGGAGAATCATTTTTGAATTCCTCAGTACAATCGTAAGTCATTAACATAAAACGGGAGTAATAATGGTCTTTTGACCATCCTTTATAACACTTTTCCGCTATGTCATTTATTGTGACAGGCGCAAAGGGCATAAATTCTGTTCGATTCAATCGCTTGTTTAACCAATCATTCACACTGTGGTCTCTCGGATGATATAAAATGCTTCTATTCCCCAGGGCACGTTGCCCCCATTCCATTCTACCCTGAAACCATCCAATAACCTTATCACGATTAAGAAAAGAAGCAACTTCTTCAAACTTGTTGTTGCACTTATAATATTTCACTCCATATTCTTTTAATGTCTTTTTTATTTCTTCATCTGAATAAGAAGGCCCCAGGTAAGCATTTGGTATTTCACATCGAAGACTCAAATTGTCGTTAGAATTGTTTAAATATAAGAGACAAGCACCGATACCCATACCACTATCCCCCATATTGGGTGGAATAAAAACTTCATCTACACCATGTATCTCTCTTATTTTTTGATTCAATTTTACATTCTGGAAAACTCCTCCTCCTAAACAAATATTTCCAATTTCATATTTTTCAATAAATATTTTAAAATATTTTAATAAAACATCTTCCAAATGCTTTTGGGCTGCTGCCGCTATATCTTCTCTTGAAAATGCAGCAAAGTCTTTAGAGATATCCGGTAAAAGTTGAGTATCAAAAGGTTTAAAATATTTACCTATATTTGAAACAATAGTGCCATCCTTATAATCAATCATTTCTTTCATCAAGTACAAGCATTTATCTGGATCTCCATATGCTGCAAGGCCTGTAACTTTACCTTCATGCCTTACAGGCGTAAACCCAAAATATGATGTAATAATAGAATAAAAATAACCCATACTATCCAGGACTGTTCTACAGTCAATTTCTGTTATATTATTACCTTCTCCTATTGCAACAGTAATACTCTTAAAATCGCCTCTTCCATCTGCGGTAAAAATGAGGGCCTTATCAAATTGGGAACAATAGTAAGAATGTGCCGCATGAGAATCATGGTGATGATAATAATAAATTTTCTTCTTCCATCCCAATTTTTCAATCCCATTCTTGAATCTCTCGCGTCTCTTACTATCATTTCTTAAACATACCATTATTCTTTCATCAATAATATCTATCGCTTTAATATTACTTGCCGCTGCTTCCATGGCTCTCTTGCTGAATGTCCGAAAAACATAATCCTCTTCCATTGGTTTTGACCATCCATAGGTAACAACATCAATGTCATCCATTACAATCCTCGCCTCATTCAACACAAAATTTATTGAGTTTGCGGGAAACTCATCTGTCATTTTAATCCTGCTAAAACGTTCTTCCTGCGCCGCGGCAATAACTACATTATCTTTTAGTAGTGCTGCGCTGCTGTCCGGAGAATTTACAACACCTAAAATCCACATTTTTCCTCTTTTTGTTGATTTATAAAGATAATGACGTTTATGGTTAAATAGAAACTAAGCGATTGGGTAGGGGGAAACTCCCGGAAAGAATAAATTACTCTTAGGCAAATCTATGATCATCAATTTAGATTACAACATATTCTTCTCTATTGGGACAAATTCACCAATATTAACACTGGCTTTTTTGCCTAATATTTTACTTAATTCTTCCGGGGGCAAGCCAGTCTGAGGTCTTAATATTGCAATCATATCTTTTGTAATTACGGTTCCTTTTTTAATTTTCATTGTTGATTTTATTCCTCTACGTGAGCTTTTTTGCATTTCCTTTTCATCTTTGGTAACAATTTTCTTCTCTTCGCCAAGCATCAGCTCAACTCTTCTTACTTTTTCTACCATTTCGCTGAATTTTTCTGGTTCCATAGAAAAATAATGATCCACTCCCGGTAAATTTCTTGATAATGTGAAATGCTTCTCGACAATACAAGCGCCTAAACTAACGGCTGCTAATGTTGCAATATCATCAGTTGAATGATCTGAAAATCCTATAGGCAATGAATATCTCGTCTGTAATAACTGTATACATCGCAAATTGAATCTTTCATCGCGGGGAGGATATTCCGCAACACAATGTAGTATGTAAATATTCTTATTCCCGGTATTTCTGGCGCATTCTACCGCTTTATCAATCTCTTCTAAAGTAGACATACCGGTTGATAATATTAAAGGTTTTTTAAAAGAAGCAGTATATTCTATTAGTGGAAGATTGGTAATATCGCAGGATGCTATTTTAAAAATATTTGCTCCTAATTTATTAAACATATCCGTAACTTCGGAAGCAAAAGTAGTGGCAAACAAGGCAATATTATTTTCATCTGCGGTTTTAATTAGTTTTAAATATTCATCTTTTGTAAAAACAAACTTTCTGTATAAGTCAATTTGATAACCTTTTGAATCCCCTCCTTTCATAGTCACAGTCTCAACTTTTGGCGAAACATATTTTTCAGGGATAAATGCTTGAAACTTTACTGCATCAGCACCCGATTTTGCAGCCTCTTCTATCATCTTTTGGGCTAATCCAATATCTCCATTATGATTAAGTCCTAATTCTGCTATTAAAAAAACCCGTTTTTGAGTTAACATTTCTTCTAATCCTTCTTTTATATTCATGTTAGCCTCCTGTTGAAATCAAAATCTATTTTTTTTGGGCTATTACCAGAATATTTTCGGAAATTAAATCGTCAATTGTTATTTCTGGAAAATTTCTAAAGCAATCCTTAAGTACTTCGCTACTTAGTCCGGCAATGCGATTAGGATTCGTCGGCGGTGTCATTTGAAAGTATAAAATTTCAAACTGAGTATTTATCAGGCACTGGTGCATAAACGATTTTGATAATTTGGTGTTTAAAGCATTATTGATCCACTCTTTTGCCATTTCTTTTTCATACGGCCGACTCTCCAGGATATACCTGTTATAATCATCTAAATCCAGTCTAACATGCGCCCACGGAGAATCTAAAACACCTAAAGCATGTCCCCCGTTGGGACAGAAAAAAGGGTTATAATTGTGAATCATTACCCCCCCCGGCTTCAATATTCTGTACATCTCAGCAAGTGCAGTTTCAATATCCCGGATATGCTCCAGAACACTAGCAGTGTATACAATGTCAAAACTTTCAGTGGCAAATTCAGTATGTTTTGTTATGTCACCAAGTCTAAAATTAATTTTTGAATTTATTGACTCAGAAATATATTGGTGAATGCATGTCTTTTCATTCATACCACTGTAAAAACTGTCAATACCTGTAACATTAAAACCAAGCTCTTCGAATGCAAACAAAGAATATCCACCCGTAATATACCCAATTTCGAGAATTTCTTCTTTGCCGGAAGACTGGTACAAGTTAAACGCCTTTAATTTATTGAAAAGATTTTTATGTGCTTTGGCATGTATTTGAATACGTTTCTTTATTTCACCTGCAGAAGGCTTGAGAGCTATTCGATAACGGCCATTAAGAGATAAGGGGATAAAACGGTTTTCAATTTCCGGAATAAGAGATTTAAGTAATTCGTCTGCCTCTAAAAGGGGTTTTGTTAATGTTCTATGCCCGGCAATTTCCTTAAGAAACTGTGCAGAAGACGCTGACAATATTTTTTTTGCATTTAGCTCATATAAAATGTTCAGCGCATTATAGCCGAGCCATCCCTTTTTTACAGAGTATCTATAATTTTTAAATATTGGGAGTTTTACCCCGTGTTTTGTTACAAACCAATCATCAATGTCATCTGAATACTTATTATCCCCACTGTTACAAAAAATATTTAATGAACCATTGGCCTGGTCAATAATTCTCTTTAATAAATAGTCTTTTATTTTTGCACGCATTAGTTAATTGCAAAACGTTTCATTGCCGACCGGTGATCACCAGAATACTCATTTTCGTCACAGAATAGGAGAAAACTTTTTCAGCTTCATTTAACGGAAAGCCGTCTGAAGGCCGGCCAATACACCTTTTTTAATCGTATGCTCTCCGCGAAGACCTACTTGCTTTAAAAGAAGAGTATTATCACTGGAGATTCTTAAGAGTTACCTCATCTCTCAGCTTACTTACCTGTACATTTTCAATCTCTTGAACCACAATCTCTCCAAGGGTCTTGCCTCGGAAATCAACATCTCCAAGATATCTCACATAGTGATAATTCGATGGGATCCTCACATCTTTCAACACATGCAGTATTGAAATTAGTAAAATGCCTATATAAGATTCTTTATCATGAAAAACGGAGGGCTCATAGAGTCCAGGGGTCACATAGTCAGGTGTGATGAAACCTTTCTCCAGTGCAATATCAAAAAGTTTTGTTCCAGGCAACGGTGTCGTCATATGAAGCTGCGGAAAATCCCCAGACTTTACTGAAAGAATTAATGTTTCAAGGGCCTCTTGAAAAGTTTCATCAGGTAGACCGTACATCCATTGCCCCATAATCTCAATATTATATTTCTTGAGCAAAGAACAAGCATTCCTTAGCTGTTCGTTTGTGATTCTTTTTTTCAATACTTCGAGCCGTGCTTTTTCTGAGCCGCACTCAAAACCCATTGACACCCGAACACAACCACTTTTTTTCAGCCAGGAGGCAACTTCTTCATCAATTTCATTTGCCCTGGCTTGGCAAATATACTTTAAACGAGGAAACCGCTTCTTGTATTTAGGTGCAAACTCTAAGAACCACTTCTTGCTACCAAGAAAGGTATCATCTTTAAACCGTAAGGGATATATCCAGCCTTTTTCATCTCTCATTCCCAATAATTTGCCGGCAATTGACTTTGGGTGTAAAGAATATTTAATCAGTCCTTTATAAACAACAGCAATCTCGTCAAGAACATACTCAACAGAATGTTTGCGAAAGTATTTTCCACGCGGACCATTTTTCTTCATTGCTGGGGTCCCGCAAAAAGCACAATTCCCAAGGCATCCTCGACCAGTAATTACACCTCCGTAATGCAACCCCCCCCTATCCATAGGAAATGAATCAAGCTCCTGGATATAAGGTCTCCGTGGATTTTTATACACTTTTCCGTCAAGTTTAATCCATATATTTTCAATTTTTGCTGGAGACATCCCCTTTTCTATACATTCACACAACTCCAGCATTGCCAACTCACCTTCACCATAACATATAGCATCAACGCAATTAGAATTTATTGAGTCGTCAGGTGAAATAGAAGGATGGGGGCCCCCGAAAACAATTAAAACATTAGGTAAAACTTTTTTTATTTCAGCCGCCATCTGCTCTGCTTTACTAAAACTTGCAGTATCAACTGAAAACCCTACAATATCAGGACAGAATTTTCTTAACTCTGCTTCTGTAACAGGGGGGGAGAAAGGCTGGCTTGGTTCACCCAAACACTCTTTATAACCCTGATGAAGTCTCATTACAGTAAAGCCATTTTTCTTTAATATATGACTAAGATACAGAGGGCCAACTGACGCAGAACTGATAAATAATATTTTTTTATTTTTGGATCTTTTTTTACTGTCTAATAATCCCATTTGAACTCCCGTATTATAATTTACTTTTGTTTAAATTAAGGCTGTGAGCCTGTAAAGCAAATCGATCAGGAACTAGCCCCCTGCTCCAACTAAATTAATCGAGCCAGTCGTAGTTATAAAACAGTGGCTCGCCCAGTAAATCCTAGTGTTGAAATCTTTGACTTACCCGTTTCAGCCCTTCCTCCAAAGAAATATTAGGCTCAAACCCTAATATTTCTTCCTGTCGTTTAAGAATGGGATATTTTTTAAGTGTCATCCTCTCAGGAAGGTCTTTATAAATAAGTAATTCTTTTGAGGCATTGAAATAAGCGCGCACCATTTCCGCTAAATCCTCAATAGGTCGAATGTCAGGATGGCCGATATTGATCACAGTATATTCCTTAACATTATAACAAGCCTCTAAAGCACGAACCGCATCATCCACATGGAGCCATCCCCGATAACTTCCACGATGCACTTCAATTGGTTTTCCCTCAGCAAGGTTGGTGGCGAAACGAATCATCGCGGAACGATGATCTCCTAGTTCCTCCATCTCGTCATAAAACATAAAAGGACGAACAGTTACAGCTTGCAACCCATAATTACACACCTCATATTCTATCAATTTTTCTCCCAAATATTTGGTCAATCCATACCGGTTATTGGGACGTGGATCGGGCTCCGATTCATCCATCGGATTACAGTCTGGCCCGTATACTTCGGATGTGGAAAAATACACCAACTTTGCCTGAAATTTCTTGCAAAGTTGAAGCACATTATTCGCGCCCGTCAAATTCGTGCTGATAGCTAAACTTGCTGCTTGCTCACAGGTAACACGGCTAACAATCGCTGAAAGAAGATACACTACATCTGGTCTCCTCTCAAACGCCTGCATAAGATCCAATGGTTGGCAGATGTCAGCAACTATATAATTTGATCGAAAACCTTGTTTGATATCGGATTCCATGACATCATGCCCATGATCACACAAATGCTTGACCAAAGGAACCCCGATATTTCCTTCTGAACCAATAACTAATATTTTCATATTATCTCCTATTTCTACTCAAAAGCGAGCAAGAGGTTTCTCGACAAAAACATCCTTACCGACCAGTAAAGATTGTTTTGCAAACTCATGATGAGTTGCTGCTGACGTTGCAATTGCGACGTCTTTTATATCCGTACTTTGCAGAATATCGTCAAGCGAAATGATAAAGCCAATATTTTAGAAATTCTTCTTGATTAAAAAAAAGCATCTGAATTAGAACCACAAGCTGTATGAAGAACTCCAAGGCCATGAAGATTACGTAAAATATTTCCCTCTCAACAACCAAACCCAATGAGGCCTATAAACCTTCTTTAGTTTTTATATGTATTTTTACTTTAGCAGTAGGTTTTAAGAACATTCACAATCCTATCGGAAGCCTTTCCATCACCATAACAGGGATTGTTTTCAATAGGCGGGCTTACTATTCCTTTATAATTTTTATACAACACATTCCAGCCGCTTTGTATTGTTTCTATCCATTCTGTCTCATCTCTCAACGTTACACATGGTATCTTCAGCCAATATGCTTCCTTCTGCATTCCTCCGGAATCAGTCATCACCAAAACGCTATTTTTTAACAGCATCAACAGATCAAAATAACTTACAGGTTCTATTATCCTAACGTTGCTACTAAATTTAACTTTAGCATTTCCATAAACCTTTTTTGTCCTTGGATGCATAGGAAAGATAACCTGCATATCCGTAGAAGCATTATTAACGAAATCTATAATTTCGTGTAGTTTATCCAAATTATCTGTGCTTTCTGTTCTATGAATAGTCAACAGGTTATAATCTTTATCAGCAAACTGAAATTTACCAAGAACATTGTCACTGTTTTTTACAATATCGACAGCATAAATAAGTACGTCAAACATTACATCTCCAACATTAATTATCAAAGGGTTGTTTTTGTCTACATTAATGCTTTTACTTTCATGATTCTGTAAAAGTTTGTCTAAAGATTCAAGCTCACCATTATTCAATACATTCTTATAACCATCGCTTCTTAAATTCTTAACAGCAGTTTCACTCGGACAAAAAAGCAAGGTTGATAGATGATCAGTAAGAATACGATTAATTTCCTCAGGCACATACTTATTAAAGCTACGCAGACCTGCTTCGACGTGAGCTACAGGAACATGAATTTTCGCAGCAGCAAGGGCAGCACCTAATGTCGAATTTGTGTCACCATAAACTAAGATAACATCGGGGATTTCTTTATTAAGTACAGTTTCTACTTTTTGAATGATCTGTCCGGTTTGTTCGCCATGAGCCCCTGAACCAATTCCAAGATGGTATTCAGGCTCTTTAATTCCAAGTTCATCGAAGAAGATTTTTGACATATTGTAGTCATAATGCTGCCCGGTATGAATTAAAACATCTTTAACAATTTCCCCAGAATGTTTTTCCCCGTTATAATTTTCAATAGCTTTTGAAACAGGAAAATACTTAATAAACTGGGGCCGTGCACCAACAACATTCACAATTTTCATTTTCTTTGTGCATTAAATTAATTCTGGGGCAAAACAGTATCCCTGCAAGATGGCTTTTCTGAAAACAAAATAAGTACAAAAACACAATACACCTTGAATTCATCGCAATCATTCTTACGTACCCCCTCTTTATCAAGCGTTTCAGAGCAAATCAACAGAATGTTACAATATGAGTTACATCTCGACCAACTTCAATCAAGTGCATAGCCCATTATTTTAATTACCAATTTTAACGAAAAATGGCGTGCCTGTTTGCTGCTATAAAAAACGTAATAGCAGCTGAACGACTAATCAACCAGGTTTTCCATGCCCATCGCATGAATTGTCTTGCTGCAGCTTGATGTATTTCACGTACAGTTTTTTTATCAAGTTTATGCTTTTTATTAAACTTACTAATGACAGTTTCAACAATAGCAACATATAAGACAGGATTTGTTGTTAGCTTAATTTGTCGTCCATGTAAATATGTCTGCCCAGAGATAATGGCCAGGTCTCGCCTTTGAGCTTCACTAAGTTGTACACTTAAATATTGTTCAAGGTTACTACCTATGATTTTGCTAAAATTCTGTATGTGAGTTTCCCCATAGTTTTTAGTAATGCTTGTTGGGTGACGCCTGTAAAACAATAATGGTTGGTCGGCAACTATAAAGTCATACTTTTTACTTAATCGGCACCACAGTGCATAATCCTCACACCCAATGGCTGTAGTGCAGTAATTGAAACCTATCTTTGAGAAAATGTCCCTTCGCATCATAACCGTTGGATGATACACACAATTTCGCCAAAGGAGTGTCCAGCGGGTCTGCCAAGGGCTCAGTCGAAAACCAACACGCCCCTTTAAGAGAACGGGTCTTTCATCGCTATCAACAATCGTTACAAGACTATGACATACCACTGCTTTTGGATGCATTTTCAACATTTTACTTTGAACTTCTAACCTATCATGTCGACTAATATCATCTGCATCCATCCGGGCAATATACTGCCCCTTTGCTAATTGGCACCCTCTATTAAGTGACGCAGAAAGGCCGTAGTTATCTTGGTGGACAATTCTTATTCGTTTATCATCCTTAGCAAAAGATTCTAGTATTTCTTTTGTACCATCGGTAGACCCATCATTAATAATTATAAATTCAAAATTGGATAATGTTTGAGTTACTATACTTTGGATACTTCGAGCAAGATACTTCTCACAATTATAAACAGCCATAACAACTGAAACTAGAGGAGTTAAATTCTTCATGATAAGAGAAAAACTATATTGCTCTGCTTACAGCTATTAAACTACCTTATAAGCATTATCCAAGATCAATTTTTTGTTCATGATCCTGAGCATTCCCTGGTCGCCATGCTCCAGTGCCAAAATAATAATAGAGGTTTATCATGGTAATTTTCATAAGTTATCCTGGCTTCAACAATTCTTCGTAAATTATGATTGCGAAAGTAAAGTAAAAACTTCCTGATGTCTTCTGACCCAAGGTTTTATATCAAAGTAATCCACCGCTCTTTGACGTGCTGCATGTGAATAATCCTTAAGCTTATCAACAACCTCTTGTATAGCATCTGCCAGAATCTTCGGGGATGGCCGTATCTCCTTGTCCCATCCTGTTTCAACAGGGATACAAACCCCCGCATCTTCACCAACCAACTCGGGCACACCACCACTTTTTGATGACACGACAGGTAATCCACAAGACATCGCCTCAATCACCAAGCCAGGACAAGGATCATTATGCTTTGTATGTAAAAGGATATCAGCACGGTTATATATTTGAGGAGCATTTTTCTGGATATAAGCCCCAATAAACTCAACATTATTTTCAATTCCTAAACTGCGTATCTTATCATGAGCAAGTTGATATGCTTTCTTTCCATCTGAAATCCAATTCAAGTCTCCAGTTATAAGCAGACGTACATTTTTAATTTCATGAGCAATATGTGCTACTGTTTCTAAAGCAACATCAAGCCTGTACCATTCATATTGATTGCCTCCTAACAACAAGGATAGCCCTCCTCTTTGAGAATTATCTTTTTTCTGTGGAGAAAAAAAGGAAGTATCCACACAATTATATAAAATTTCCCACGCGCCACTTCTCTTTCCTAAAAATTTATCAGCGCTATATTTGCAGAATCTGCTTTGATAAAAAACGTACTCTGCATGATGCAATATTTTTTTCGAAATGATATTTGCCTGCTCCCAACCAGTCCCATGCCTCGGATACATCACTCCATTCTGATTGAGAACTAAACGGACTTTTTTTTGCTTAGCTAACCATATAATGTGCTGCCATTCTTTTGGCAAAGAGCTACTACCAAGATAGAGCGTATTAAAGCGTTCAGTCGAGTTCGGAAAATATTCTTCTAATCTCTGGAACTTAACCATCCCACCACTTAAGAGTTCATCTTTTTTAGGAATACGCATGTAACCATAAAAAACATGCGCATGAGAACCTTTAGGAATTGGATGAAGTAAAAAACTTATCCACATTCGATAGTTTCTAACGATTAGAACCAGGCCATAAAGGAATTTAGCAGGCGGTTTTATAAGTGTTAAAAGGTCGGAAGCTTTTTGTAAAAATCTATTGTTATCAATTATACAGCCAACTATTAAATAAAGATTTCGTAAGGTTAAAATAGTTTTGTTTCTCACTATGTTTTCAACGGAGTTATGATTAATGTTTAGGAAAATGAACCTTGAACTTTTTATATAATAAAAACAATATTTCTTTTATTGAATATGATTTGTACAACCTATAAACTCTTTTAGTTAAATTGAAATAATCTCTCTCTATTTCTTTTTCTAGGTTTAATAATATTTCTTTGTATCTTTTGTCTGATATTTTATCAGAAAGCCTTATATATGAGGTATGATGAAAATGTTTTGACCAATCGATCTTCCCGGGCAGTATTCCTTTTTGTTCAGCAAGTGTCCACATTTCTGTTCCGGGATAAATGGTGAGAATACTCCATAAAGGAACATCAACCTTTATTTTTCTCATCAAATTTATTGTGTCGTTAACCATGTCTTCAGTTTCATCAGGAAAACCGATAAGAAAGTAACCCAACACGATTATACCTGCCTTTTGTGCTACTTTAACGATTTTTTCAAGTAAATCAAAATCAAGATTTTTCCTTATTGCTTTTTGGATTTCTCTGTTTCCCGACTCAATACCAATATTTATCTGATAGCAACCTGCCATCTTCATTGCCCCCATCAAATCTTTACTAAGACAATTAATTGTAGTGTCACAACTCCATTTAATCTTTAACAGCCTCAACTTATTGCATATTTTTCTTACATTTTCATGGTTTAGCGTAAATGTATCATCTTGAAATCGCGTACGGGATAGATTATAATGTTTTTTGTGATACTGGAGTTCTTCAATTATATTCTCTCCACTACGAAATCTCACCTTTCTTGACCACAAGCTTGAAGTAGCACAATAATTACATTTAAATGGGCATCCTCTACTGGTTATTATACCTCCAATTGTGTCCCTTACAGAAATGTTATTGAAATTGTGAATGAGGTGATAAGCAGGAAAAGGAACGTCATCTAAATTCTTTATCATATCTCTATGCTGATTGTGACAAACCTTACCATTGTGTCGATACGATATCCCTTTTAAATATTGATAGTCCTCTCCTGCAGATAATACTTTTATCAATTCTTTAATTGTCTCTTCTCCCTCACCCCTAACCGCAAAATCAAATTTCCCGTTCAGGATCACATCATCTGCAATAATTGTTGCATGTACACCTCCGGCAATTAATATTTTGTCAGGATATTTATCCTTGATTCCATTGGAAGTAATATATGCCGCTCCAGAAGCCGGTGATAAAAATGACATACCAATGACATCCGGATCAAAATCATCTACATACTTGAAGATACATTGAAACGCGTCGAAATCAGGCCTTAGCCTATTAAAGTAATGTTCTAGATCAATAGAAATCTTTTCGTTTTGATAATGACTGACAAAACTTGTTTCCCCATTAATTATCTTTACATTGTACCCGTCCTGTTCCAGAACTGCGCCAATATAACAAACACCAAGATGAATATTTTGAGAAAGAATTCCCTGCAAGCAATACCATGGGGGTTGTATCAAAAGTATTTTTTTTATATTTCCTTGATATTTCATATCATTTATCAAGTGATGGTTTGAGTTGAATAGACGAGAGGAATTTCAGCCTACCGCCCGCACAGAACAGTACTTGCAGCAACATATCTTCAAATAAATCCACAAATTGGCCGAGTAGATATAACCTTTACCACTCAGTCTTAAAATGTTTCATAAGATTTCAATCTTGACTCGCACCGGTATTCTCCAGTCGCAGTTTAAGCATCTTGATCTCCTCTTGCAGCTTATCATATTCCTTCAGCCGTTGTTTTAAAAACTTTCTAGTTATCTCTGCTTTCTGTTGTATCCCTTCTGGAGTAAGGAGATACAAATATCCAGCCTTTTTACGTGAGCTTTTAAATCTTTTCAGTTTGATAATCCCTTTTTCAGTAAGTGCCTTAATGATATAATTAACTTTCCCCAAACTGAAATCAAGCTCTTCCACTAATACTCTCTGAGTAGCTTCCGGATTTTCATGAATGTGGTTAAGCAGTTTTACGGTTTCTTCGAGATGTTTCATTTATCCTCACACGGAGACACCCTGTCTGCCGACAGGCAGGGAAGATCTCAAAGGAAGAGACTTCATCATTCTAATTATTTTGATATTATGGACATACTGCGGAGACAGCTCCGCCCTTTCAGTTACATTTCAACTGTTTGGATTTTGTGGCAAAACTAAAAAATAGCAGCCCCTTACTGAACAGAAAAAAACCGGAGCGTGCTGTCTTATTTTTTAAATGCAAACCAACGCCTGCCAGTCTAAGACATATCTTGCTTTGCATGAATTTCTGTTAACCAGGCGCACATTGCGTCAACATTAGTCCTGTCCAGCAAATCATTTAAGATTTGTTCAACACTTGAACATTGTATAAGCACTATAAATCAAAGTCAATGGGAAAATGATGATTGAGAGGGCCTTTGGATCATAGGAATACTAGGCTGGATTACAGGATAGAAGGGATTGATGAGTATCACCTTTAGTGTACTTTTTGTAAAACTGGCAAGTGTTATCTTTCAAGATATATACATCGCATGGTGCATTAAAAACCTCTCCGAGACCATTCTCTGTTATGATTCTTTCAAGTATAAATACAATCTTTTTTAAAGTTCTTTGATACTTTGATATTGGTGATGGCGTCAAAATAGCTCCCTTGGTTATCTCTGCTTTCTGTTGTATCCCTTTTGGAGTATGGAGTTAAAAATATCCAGCCTTTTCGGAACATTTTGATTTCCCTTGATTTGTGCGGGTCTCAGGGCTACACTTATCTCGGTTCTTCTTTTATTCCTGTCAAGGTAGGAATAAAGTCTTTATGTTTTCTGCTGATTCCCGTTTACACGAAAACAACACAATGATACCCTAAAGCAAGTCACAGTTGTTTATCAAGTTAAAATAAAAAAAGAAGTTATGATAAAATTCATTGAAAAACAATCTAATTTAAGGTTACTTTTAATTGTATTACTTATTGCCATCACTTTAAGAATACTTGCATTGATTCTTGTAATTAAATTTGATTTTGTTATGAACCTCATCGCTCCTGACACACATGTCTATTTAAATAGGGCCGTTGATTTAATTAACAATGGTTGGTCTGAAGTTTTTAAATGGTTTGAAACCGGTTATGCGGCAACAATATATCCTTTAATTTTAGCCTTTCTTTTAAAATACATTATAGGCATGAATTATAGCCCTGATCAATTAATCTTTTATCATGGAATAATAAATTCTATCTGGGCAGGACTGGCATGTATATTTATCTATTATTCTGTAATGCTTGCCAGCAATAGAAACAAATCCCTTTCTTTATTTACCGCTCTGCTCATTGCCGCTTATCCGGAGTATTTACTCTGGAATTCATACGTACTTAAGGAATCAATAAGTTTATTCGCTATGTCACTTGGTATATACGGTATTTACAGAGTTATTACTTCAAAAAATTTAGAAAACCTAAAGTTTAATATGTTACTACTATTTTTAATTTTATTAATAAATTATTTGACTCGCAGAGCAAATACACAGATATTACTTGCCACATGTGCACTAATTGCAATTATCATGATCTACAATTGGTTCAAAAAGAAATATTTTCACATTCAGTATAAGAGATTAGTTTTTTTCTCTATTTTTTCAGTTATAGCATTTCCGATGTTTTTCATTTATGGTCAATACGTGTCTATTACTAGTACTAATAATTACTCCCTTTACTCCTTTCAGAACATGTATATACGCAACGCTCCTGGCGGACCATTTGAAACCTGGGGATATCATGAGCAATTTGGCAATAGAATATCACAGTGGCAATTTCTTGAAATCGACAAAGAACAATATGAAAACTTCAGCTATACCAAAAAAGAATTAATATCTATTTACGCCATGGTAAAATATATTTCTACTTCACCTTTAGATTTCTTAACACACACATCACAAAAATTTATAAACATGTGGAGACCGGTATGGCGAAACTCTCATATAAAAACCCACTTGATGATGGGATTTCCCTATATAGTAACTATTTTCTTTTTCTTTATTTATTTTCTCAGAAAGAAGAGATACAACTTTCAAACAAATATCTTACCACTGCTTGCCCTAGTCATAATGGGAACCACCATGCATCTTTTATTTATAGGGCAAATTCGATTTAGAGAACCTATTCTTCTTGGTGTTATTACTATAGCAGGAATAAGTCTCTATGAAATAGTTTTCTCCACCAAAACCGCTACAGAAGAAACGATTCATAATTAACTACAAACAATTCTTACCTTATGTTGTTTTATTAATTGTTTTACCCATAATCCCCAGTATTCCACCCCAAATATAGCCAGGAGCTTTTACTATATCCAATGCAACCCCTATCAGGCCAATTAAAATCCATTCAAACGGAAATATAAATGACCTCTCAACATTTCGCCTTAAAGGACGAATTATACCCCTGAAAACAATAGACAGCAGAAGCAGTGAAGTAACGTATATCTTAGTTATATGCGGTATATAGAAAACACTTTCTACATTAAAACGTGCAAAAATCAAGTTCCATTTATAGATTAATCCCGTAGTTAAGACAACTATTACAAAAAGATATACCTTCTCAAAAACCCCAAGCTTGATTTTACGATTCCACGGTCGCATAAATCCTTTAAAAACAACATACAACACAACCAAAGAAACCAGATATATCTTGGTTATGTGTGGCATAAACAAAATACCATTTTTATCCCCTCCTGCAGCAAAGAAATTCCACTTATAAATTAATATAGTGAATAACATTAACAAAGCTGACAGATATAATTTTTTTTGACCTTTTAAAACTTCAGTTTGAGCACTCGCCATGGCAAACTTATGATATTTCTTTATTGCTGACCATAAGTTACCTGGCAAGCCATAATATATTGAAACAAAATCTTTTACAGCATCTGTTTTGCACCCCATAGACTTTACCCGTTCAATCCATTCAACGTCCTCTGAAGAGCGAATACTTGGGATAAAACCTCCTGATTCTTCAAAAACTTCCCTTTTTATTATTGATCCAGGCAATGTAACATAAGGGCTGCAACCATATGTTGTAGCCCTTAATAGCTTTTTGAAGTAAGTGTCAGCTTTAAAGATGGTAAGACCTCTAACAAAATCCACATTCTTCTCAATTGCCGTCTCTACACATCTTTCCAGCCAGTCATGCTTAGGTACTGTTGTTGAATCCAGGAAAGCAATCCATTCACTTTTTGCAATTTCGACTCCTATATTTCTTGCGTTGCCTGGATAAGCAGAATCAATCTTAATGTACTTTATAGGGATTGCGCCATGCCACTCATTTATGAGATTTGATATTTTATTGTTTGAACTAGAATCAACTATCACTATTTCCCTTGGCGGCAAAGACTGGTTATCAACACTATGGAAAATTACCGATAAATATTTTTCATCATTATGAACGGGAATCACCACACAAATGTCAGGTGAACCAACTATATTTAGTTCATTTGTAGTACATAGACCATCTTTATCTTCCATAATAATTGTCTATAATGAACATTAAGCCTCTATAATATAGAACTATTTATTGTAAAGTGCTATCAACCACATGAAAAACGCAATTTATCATTGCGTTAAATATTATTAAAAAGCATACTTTAAACGAGGCATTAAAAACAGTGCAATCTTTGTCAAATAATTATCTTTAGGCAACAATTGTATCCAATGACGATTATCAGGGGGCATCGAATCTATATAATTATTTATGTTCTCAACATCTAATTTAATCAGTTTATTATTTTCTGAATCGTATATATTGATGTAATCTGCAATTTCACTTTTAGAATTGTATTTTCTGTCGACCAGATATCCATCCTCATAATAATGCCGCTTATTGATTGGTTCAGCACTTATTCCGTTCCTTAATGCCAGTTTAAACACGGAACTTGTCACCCAGCTTTCTGATAGAAATTCTATATGGCTGATCGGGCCGTATTTACTATATTGATTACCAGACACATAGATCTTTTTACTTTCATTATATTCAATAAGAGCATAGTTATTTGCAATATTCCTTATTACCTGCATTTGTTGTTTATGCCAGTCCTTCCAATGGCCTGAAATTCCAAGTACTGAAAAGAGTAATATGGCAAACACACCAGTCTTGATCTTATTAGA
>Ga0187827_10000830_pt1 | contig 46778 bp, 48 predicted proteins | sample ETNtaG_39_FD_167969 | JGI IMG/M metagenome (GOLD analysis project Ga0187827, IMG submission 167969) | Marine microbial and viral communities from oxygen minimum zone, Eastern Pacific Ocean - ETNP2014_SV_150_PacBio MetaG (Illumina Assembly) | ecosystem: Environmental > Aquatic > Marine > Hypoxic...
TGGTGAAACTTTTTATTACGCTGAAGAAGCTTATACTGCTTTAAAAATAATGAAACAATCAGGATTACCCTCTGTTATTACAATTGCTCCTATGGGAGAAAATATTATGAGAGATGGAGTTTCTATCCTTGATACCTGCAAGGAATTGGAACAAAGAGGAGGGGACGTGGTAGGAATGAATTGTTTTAGAGGTCCGAATACTATGCTTCCTTATCTTAAAGAGATTAGAAAAGCGTTAAAGTGTCATGTAGCTGGATTACCGATCACTTATAGAACAACTGAACAGAATCCCACATTCTTCAACCTACCTGATAACAACGGATGCTCTTGTCCTTCACCTCATGAAACAACCTTTCCTACAGCTCTGGATTCAATGCAAACCAATAGGTACGAAATAGGACAGTTTGCAAGAGAAGCTTATAGTTTAGGAATAAATTATTTAGGAGTTTGTTGTGGAGCAAATCCTATGCTGATTAGAGAAACTGCTGAAGCGGTTGGTTTAAAAGTTCCTGCTAGTAAATATAGAGAAAAAATGGAAAATCATTTTTTGTTTGGAACACATAAAAGAATTCCAGAACATCAAAAAAAATATACAAATAAAGCTTAACTAGAGTAAGGTTTTCTTGAAAATATTTTTCTTACAAAATCTTTTTCATGTTTTTCTAAAAGAAGATAATCTTCTTTTGTTCCATTTTTCATTTCTGTAAAGCTAACTTTTTTCACAACTAATTATTTGATCTTGTGCTCAATAACGACAATTGCGTTATCTTATTGTCACCTAACTCATCAATTATTTCAACTGGATAATCACCTGTAAAATAATGATCAGTTAATTGAGGGTAGGTATTATTTCTTTTTTCATATCCCATTGATTTATACAATCCATCAATAGATAGAAATTTCAAAGAGTCCGCACCAACATATTCACGAATCTCATCTACAGATTTATTAGCAGCTAGAAGTTCTTCTTTTGTAGGCATATCAACTCCATAAAAATCAGGATATTTAATTTCTGGACTAGCTATTCTTACATGTATTTCTTTAGCGCCCGCATCATAAAGCATTTTAACTATTTTATGACAAGTTGTTCCTCTTACCAATGAATCATCGATTAAAATAATTTTTTTATCTTTAATAGAACTTTTGTTTGCATTTAGTTTTAGCTTTACTCCTAAACTTCTAATTTTTTGTGCAGGTTCAATAAAAGTTCTACCTACATAGTGATTTCTAATTAATCCTAAATCAAAATTTATTTTAGTTTTTTGGCTATAACCTAAAGCTGCTGCATTACCCGAATCTGGAACTGGCACTACAAGATCCGATTCAATATTGTCTTCTGTTGCTAAATGTTCTCCAAATTTTTTTCTAAATTCGTAAGCAGTTTTACCGTTTAAAATACTGTCAGGTCTTGAAAAATAAATATATTCAAATACGCAAGGCCTTGGTTTTTTTGGCGGAAATGGTTTTATGCTTTTAAGCTCATCATTTTCTATAACTACAACCTCTCCATTTTCTACTTCTCTTAAAAATTTTGCATCAATTATATCTAAGGCACATGTTTCAGAAGCAAGTACATACGAATTTTTTATTTTACCAATTACCAAAGGTCTTATTCCCAAAGAATCCCTTGCTCCTATAAGTTTGTTTTGCGCAAGCATAACAAGAGCATAACCACCTTGTATTTGAAAAATTGCATCGACTACTTTATCAATAGTTTTAGATCTTTTTGATTTTGCAATTAATTGAATTATTACTTCGGTGTCAGAAGTTGAGTAAAATATAGCTCCTTCTTTTACTAGTTTTTTTCTAATAGTTAGTGCATTTGTAAGATTGCCATTGTGAGCTACACCAATACCTCCTGCATTAGTATCAGCAAAAAAAGGTTGAATATTTCTAAGAGTGGTTCCACCTGTTGTACTGTATCTATTATGTCCAATTGCAAATTTTCCAGGTAATTTTTCCAATACTTTTTGCTTATTAAAGTTATCGCCGACTAGTCCATATCTCTTTTCAGAATAATATTTTTTTTCATCAAAGGAGACTATTCCACACCCCTCTTGCCCTCTGTGCTGAAGCGCGTGCAAACCTAGAGCAACTAATGCAGAAGCATCTTCATAATTACTTATACCAAATACACCGCACTCTTCTTTTATTTTTGGACTATAGTTCTTGAATTTTCTCTTTAGCATTTTCGTATTCTTTTTTGTCTGGAAATTCTTTTATAAGATAGTTACTTCCTTTTTCAACTAATTCAAAGGTCAAAGATCTATCCAAGTCAATTGGCCATTTATCAGAATTATAAATTATATCTACGGTTGCAAATATGCAGACAGAAATAACATAACCTCTGATGAAACCGAAAAAGAAGCCAAAAACTTTATCCAATTCACCTATACCAGTATATGTCACAGTTTTACTGATTCCTTTGTTAATTAACAATATAAAAAATATAACCACGATAAATAAACATATGCCAAGAGTTATATCTAAAACATATTTATTATCGATTATACTTTCCACATATGGTTTTGCTTTAGGAAATAAAAATAGCGTTATTACATATGCAAGCAACCATTTAGAGGCAGATAATATACTTAAAACAAAACCTTTTTTATAACATTTAACTAAAGATAAAATAGTTATGATAAAATAAATGATATCAAATGAGGAAATTTTTTTAAGTAAATCTAAAAAAACTTCCATATTTTAATTTAATCCAAAAGGTTTAAATTTAATTAATAGTGCAGGTAATAAAGTTAAAACAGATATCATTGCAAACAACATTGCAATTCCAGTAAACACTCCAAAATAAATTGTAGGAATAAAATTTGAGAAAACTAATATTGAAAAACCAAATACTATAGTAATTGAAGTATTTAATATGGCGATACCGACTGTCGAATGACAATAGGTAATTGTTTTTTCGTAGTTTTTAATTTTGTTAAATTCTTCTTTAAATCTGTAAATATAGTGGATACTATTATCTACAGCTATACCTATTGTAATAGCTGCGATAGTTATAGTCATCATGTCTAAAGGAATATTTAAAATACCTATAATTCCTAATATAAAAAATGCTGCTATAAAATTAGGCACAACTCCGATTAATGAAAGTTTAATTTTTCTAAATAAAATCAAAAACATTGCAAAAATCCCAATCATTACAAAACCTAGAGTTAATATTTGAGATTTGAATAAGCTTTGAAGCAAATTATTAAACAAAATTAAAACACCAGCTAGCTTAAACTCGTCTTTTTTAAATCCAAGTTTATTCTCTAAGTCAAAATTAATTTGATTAATCAAATCATTTCTTTTTAAATCTGGTTTAGAATCTTTTACTCTTAGGTTAATCCTTGCTTCCGAGTCTTTTATTGAAATGTATGGATCTACTATCTCTTTTTTAATTGAGTCAGGCATCTTTGAATAAAGAACACCCATTTCTAGTGTGCCGAGAGGTTTATCGTTGTTTAATTTTGTTGCAACTTCTACAATTGAAGAAAAAGACAATACTTTGCCAACAGCAGGTAAGGTTTCTAAGTATTTATGAACCTTATCAATTTTATCTATTTTATCCTTTGTAAACCAATACTTTTCATCACCTTCTTCATCTAAATCATCCCAGTCTTCATCTTCATTATTGGAATTATCAATCTCTGTTTTTGGAAATTTAATTATGACATCTAAAGGAGTTGTGCCTCCCAACTTATTATCAATAAGTTTCATTCCTTTATAAATTTCAGTATTTTTTTTGAAATAATTTATAAAACTATTCTCAACTTCAAGCTTGCTTATTCCTAAAATACTTACAATTATAACAACTAAAGTAATTAAAAAAATTTTATTTTTATTATTTGATGTAAAATTTCCTAAATATGAAGTTATTTTTGATTTTTGATTTTCTTGAATAGAAATTTTATTATCCTCTAAAAAATTTAACAGTGTTGGAAGTAAGGTAAAAGTTACTATAAATGAAGAAAGAAGACCCAAAGTCATCATCCAACCAAAGTCAATGATTGGTTTTATTTCACTAAATATTAAAGATAGAAAAGCACAAATTGTAGTTAAAACAGTATAAATTATTGGCCAAACCATCTTTTTGCTTGTCATTAAAATTAATTCACTTTTTTTTAAACTTGGGTTGTTTTTTTTTAATTGCAAAAATCTGGTACTCATATGAATATTCATTGCCATAGTTAATATTAACGTTAGGGCGATAAAGTTTGATGAAATGACAGTTACCTTCCAACCAAGAATTCCTAATAAACCCATCATAACTACAACTGACAAAAGACAACTTGAGATTGGAACGATAATCCAGATAATTTTTCTAAACACAAACCACAAGGTTGTAATAATAAATAATAAAACACCAGCACCAAATACTAAAATATCATTTTTGATAAACGTCATCATATCGTCAGCAATCATTGGTATTCCGCCTAAATGAATTTTTCCCACATTTTGATATCCAGAAATTACCTTTCTAATTTCTAAAATATTTTCATGATTTTTTTTTTTAACTTTATCTCTATAAATATCTTTTTCCTTTTTGTTATTAAATTTTGGTTCAACTTTCTTTTCTTTGAGATAAACAATTATACCAGTAGTTTTTCCATCTTCACTAATCACAAAATTTTTAAATACTGGGCTATTTAATATTTCATTAAATCCTTCTTCTCTATCTACACCTTCACTTTTAAGGGTGCTAAAATTTTGAAGTTTATCATTTAACGTTTCGTCTTTGGTGTTTAATAAAGGAATATCTAATATTGTTATTACATTATAAACCCAGTCCAAGCTTTGAATTTTGTATTTTAAGCTAAGTAAATTATTTACAGAATTGTCAGAGGTAATTTCTTCATTTGGAGCGTATGTTAGGATTAAAAATTCTTTTGAACCATATCTTTTATTTACTTCGTTTAAATATTTTAAATCTGGATCTCCTTCTATGAGAAGAGTTTCAGATGAAGCGTCTAAGCGAAAGTTTTTAGAATAGTAAGTAAAAATAAGCAGAAAACAAATTAGTATAAAAAATATAAATCTAGGCTTTTCAATAATATTTTTTTTATAAATTTGAGCTAACATTGCTTACTAGCTTATATAATTATAATTAAGAACTTTGAAGATCTTTAAATTTCGTAAACATTGCTTCAAATTCAAGCATTATGTTACCTGTAGGACCATGTCTTTGTTTACCAATTATAATTTCAGCTAAATGAGATATTTCATTCATTTTTGCTTGCCATTCTGCATGCTCAACAGTTGCAGGTCTTGGTTCTTTTCCTTGTAGATAATAAGCTTCTCTGTAAACAAACATAACAACATCAGCATCTTGCTCTATAGATCCTGACTCCCTCAAATCAGAAAGTTGAGGTTTTTTAACATCTCTGTGTTCCACAGCTCTTGAAAGTTGAGAAAGTGCAAGCACTGGCACACTAAGTTCTTTAGCTAAAGCCTTAAGTCCTTGTGTTATTTCTGATATTTCTTGTACTCTTCCTTCTCTTACAAAATTAGCTCTCATTAACTGGATATAGTCAACAACAACAAGATCTAGACCAAATAGTCTTTTTATCCTTCGAGCTCGATTACTTAATGCTGCAATCGATATAGCTGGTGACTCATCAATATAAAGAGGTAGTTCAGAAATATTTTTTGAAATTTCAATAAATTTATCAAATTGTTCTTCAGAAATTTTTCCTCTACGAATATCATTAGATTTTATTTTTGATTGTTCAGCAATTATTCTAGTAGACAATTGTTCAGATGACATTTCTAATGAGAAGAATGCAACACAGGATTTTTTTTCATCTTCTTGAATTTTTCTTGCAGCATGGAAAGCTATATTTGTTGCCAATGCAGTTTTACCCATTGAAGGTCTTCCTGCAATTATAACCAAATCAGATTTATGAAGACCGCCGAGTCTATCATCTAGATCTGTAAGTCCTGTTGGAACTCCAACTATTCCTTCTTCATTTTTATAAGCATTAGAAGCCATTTCAATAGTTTGTCTCATAGCTTCATCAAACTTAATTAATGAAGAATTAAAATTACCTTTTTCAGCTAAATCAAATAAAGTTTTTTCAGTATCTTCAATTATAGTTTTACCATCTTTATCTAAATCATTTGATTTAGCAGTATAAGCTAAATTATCTGAAATTTTAATTAGCTCTCTTTTAACAAAGAGATCATAAATTAACTTTGAATACTCTAGGGTTTGTCTAGATGATGAAGAAAATTTTGTAATTTTAATTAAATAATCAGGTATGTTTAAATCATCTTTTTCATTCTCAAAAAAATTTTTTAAAGTAATAGGATTAGCCAACATACCGCTAAAAATAAGTTTTTCTATTGCTGAATATATTTTTTGATGCATAGGATCAAAAAAATTTTTGCTATTTATTATTGGAGATATATCATCAAATATTTCATTAGATACCAATATAGAACCAAGGACTGCCTGTTCAGCCTCAACATTATTTGGAAGTTGATCAAAAGTAGTTTTTACTAAATTTAGTTTTTCCATTTTATAAAAGATAAATTAGTTTATGAAACTTCACAACTAATAATCAATATGGGGAAAAAAATGTATAACTATTTAATAAGTTCTTCAGGTATAACTTTAATTGATATAGATGACTCTATTTCAGAGTGTAAATTTAAAATTACTTTAAATTTTCCAATTGATTTTATTTCTTTAACAGGTTGAATTAATGAGGAACTTAATTCAATATTTTCTCTCTCTTTTAATATTTTTGAAATTTCTGTTGGTTTTACTGATCCATATAATTCTTTATTCTCAGTAACAAGTTTTTTAATTTCGAAAGTTTTATTTATTAATTTATCTGTGATTTCTTTAGCAATTTTCTTTTTCTCTTGATCTTTTTTATTTAGATCGGTTTTTATTTTTTCAACTTGTTTAATATTTTTTTCTGATGCAAATAAGGCTTTTTTTTGAGGAATCAGGAAGTTTCTAGCGTATCCTCTTTTTACATTTATTATGTCTCCAATTGCTCCAAGTTTTCTTAAATTTTCTAACAATACAATTTTCATAAATTTAATTATAATAAAGCTAAATTTCTCGCTCTTTTTATTGAGAGAGATAATTCTCTTTGTTTTTTTAAACTAACCGAGGTAATTCTTGAAGGTAGTATTTTTCCATTTTCAGAAGTATATTTTTTTAAAAGTCTTATGTTTTTATAATCAATTTTTGGAGCACTTTTGCCTGAAAGAGGACATTTTTTCTTGAATTTAAATTTTTGATTGTGAAATATACTTAATTTAGAAAAAGTGCTTTGATTTGATTTTTTTTTAAATCTTTTATTTTTCATAAAATTTATTTTTTAACTTCTTTAGTATTTTTTCTCTTTTTCTTCGTAATTTTGTTCAAAATAATTTGTCTCTAGATCAATCTTCTTAACTCTTATGGTTAAATATTTTAGCAAGTTTTTGTCTATTTTTTCATTTTTCTCTAATTCAGATATAGTCTTATAGCTACCTTCAATTTTAAAATGAATATAGTTCCCCTTTTTATTTTTTTTAATTAAATAGGATAAATTCATTAATCCCCATTTTTCAGTTTTTAATAAACTTCCATCATTATTCTCAATTATTTTTTTATATTTATCTTCAATTTGTTTAATTTGTGCGGGACTAATGTCTTGTTTAGCAATAATTGTATGTTCGTAAAAATTCATAGTTTAAAAAAAAGCAGGATATACTATTATAAATTTTAGATTACAACATAAAAATAATTAAATTTTATTATGATTTCGGTAGTTTTCCCTGGGCAAGGATCTCAAAAGGTAGGCATGGGATCAGATTTCTTCAAAAAATTTATATATGTTAAACACATATTTAATTATGCAGATGAAATACTAAATTATAAAATTTCTGATCTAATTTTAAATGGACCTCAAGAAAAATTAAATCAGACAACATTTACTCAACCAGCAATATATTTAATTGGATATGCAATTTCTGAAGTTCTTAGAAAAGAAACTAATTTTTTTAAAAACAATTTTAATTTTTTCGCTGGACATTCTTTGGGAGAATATACAGCTTTAACAGTTGCAAATGCTATTACATTAGAGCAGGGTTTAACTTTGCTAAAAATTAGAGGAGAGTCAATGCAGTCAGCAGTACCCTTTGGAGAAGGAGGGATGTTGGCAGTATTAGGTATAGAAACCGATGATATAAAAAAAATAATCAAAGAAAATTTTAATAATATTAAATGTTATCTAGCAAATGACAATTCAAATGGACAACTTATTATAAGTGGAAAAAATATTGAATTACAAAAATTTGCAAATTTATTAAAAGAAAAAAATATTAAAAACATTAAATTACCAGTAAGTGCACCGTTTCATTGTGAATTAATGGGTTCAGCAACTGCCAAAATGGAAGCAATAATTAAAAATCAAGAGATGAGCGTTCCACAATATAAAGTAGTGTCTAATGTTACAGCAAAAGAATATAAAAGCGCTGAAGAAATAAAAGAATTACTAATTAAACAAATTGAGAGCCCAGTTAGATGGAGAGAAAGTATTGAGCATATGATTGAACAAGGGAGTAATACATTTATTGAAATAGGACCTGGAAAAGTATTATCGGGTCTAATTAAAAGAATAAATAGAGAAGTAAAAGTATTGAATATAGATGCAGTTGAGGATATTCAAGATATTAAAATATGATAAATTTAGAAAATAAAAACATAATTTTAACAGGTGCAACAGGTGGTATTGGAAATTCAATAGCTGATACATTAATTAGTTTAAATGCAAATCTTCTTGTAACTGGAACTAACGAAGAAAAGTTAAAAGATTTAAAAAATAAGCACAAAAATATAATTGCAATTAAACAAGATATTTCAGTCCATGATGAGCTAGAGAACTTTATCAATAAATGTAGTGCTGAGCTGGGAGATAAAATAGATATACTAATCAATAATGCAGGGATTACAAAAGATAATTTAACTATAAGAATGGAAAAAACAGAATGGGATAAAGTTATTGATATTAATTTAACTTCGACTTTTCTTTTATCTAAATATGTAATTAAAAAAATGCTTAAGAAAAAATATGGTAAAATTATTAATATTACGTCAGTTGTTGGACATACAGGTAATTTGGGACAAGCAAATTACTCAGCATCAAAAGGTGGAGTTTCCTCTATGTCTAAAAGCTTGTCACTAGAATACGCAAAAAAAAATATAATGGTTAATTGTATTGCCCCTGGTTTTATAGATACCGCTATGACAGAAAAAATAAATGAAGAGTTCAAGAATCAACTTAAATCAAAAATTCCTTTAGATAGATTTGGCACACCACAAGATATAGCTAATTGTGCAGCTTTTTTATGTTCAGATTTATCTAATTATATAACCGGAGAAACAATACATGTTAACGGAGGTATGTATTTTAGTTGACAAACATAAGTAAATAACTATTAACGTAAAAAAAGGAAAAATACCATGGCAGATGATGTTTCAAGTAAAGTAAAAAAAATTGTAGCTGACCACTTAGGCATAGATGAAGCTAAAGTTACAGAGGAATCAAGTTTTATTGATGATCTAGGAGCAGACAGTCTAGATACAGTAGAATTAGTAATGGCTTTTGAAGAAGAATTTGGTTCAGAAATTTCTGACAGTGAGGCAGAGAAAATTTTAACGGTTGGAGATGCAGTTAAATTTATAGAAAGCAACAAAACTAATTAGATTTTAATGCTTTCATCCAAAGACGGTAAAATGATAATTTTATCATCACCGTCAGGAGCTGGGAAAACAACGCTAGTTAAAAAAATCTCAAAAGAAAAAAACTATAAAATTTCTATTTCTCATACAACCAGAGAGTCAAGACCTAATGAAATTGATGGAGTCGATTATTTTTTTATATCACAACAAGATTTTCAAAATCTAATCGATAAAAATTCTTTTCTAGAATATGCAAACGTTTTCAAAAATTTATACGGATCTACAAAGGATCAAGTATTTAAAAAGTTAGACAATGGTTATAATGTTTTGTTCGATATTGATTGGCAAGGGACTCAACAAATTAAAAACCAAACATTAAATTATGAACTTGTAACTATTTTTTTATTACCTCCTTCAAGAGAGACTCTTCTTGAAAGATTAATTTCTCGAGGAGAAAATAGAGGCGAAATAATTGAAATGAGAATTAAACAATTTGATAAAGATGTTTTGCATTGGTCGGAATATGATTTTGTAGTTATTAATGATGACTTAAATAAGTGCTATGAGCAAATAATTGGATATCTAGAAAGCACAATTGAATATAATAAATCTGTTATAGAAAAACACATAAAAAAATTGGTTTAATTTAATTCATTCTCATATTCTTTAGAAATTTTGAAAAAAGTTAGTGGATCAAGATTTTGAGGTCTACATTTTTCGTCTAGATTTAGTTTTTTGATTATTTTTTTAGAGTCATTAAATAAAATATTTAAAGGTTTTTTAATCATTTTGCGCTTATTTTGAAAAAAAATATTAGTAACTTTTTCTAAGTTTTTTGAATTGTCAAAACTAAAAAAATTTTTCTTAGGTTCAAAATATAATAATGAACTTTTTACTTTAGGTTTTGGAAAAAAATTATCTGGGTTAATATCCATAATTTTTTTTACAGACATTTTCCACTCTGTTAAAATAGTTAATCTACCATATTTACTTGAATTTACGTCTGCAACTATTCTATCAGCAACCTCTTTTTGAAACATCAAAATAAACTTTTTAAACAAGGAATTTAAGTTATTCAATCTAATCCAATCTATTAGCAGTTTTGCAGAAATATTATATGGGAGATTTCCAAATACTAGACACGGTTCATTATAAAAATCATTCCATTCAACTTTAAGAGCATCTTTATTTATTAATTTTATATCTGATTTATATTTATTTTTTAATTCAAAATATAAATTTTTATCTTTTTCAATAGCGAAAAACTTTTTTGGTTTTTTTTTTAGTATTTCTTCTGTTAAGTTTCCAGTGCCAGGGCCGATTTCTATAACTATATTTTCATTAGTAATTTTTCCTAATTCAACAATATATTTAATTATTTCCTTATTTAATAAAAAATTCTGTCCAAGTGATTTTTTTGGAGCAAGATTCATCTAATTAAATTAATAAAATTAAATATATTTTCCAAAGAATCTGTATTTGATTTATTTTTGCCCAACATTGATTCATTTGGCCCATGATCAACAGACAATCTTAAAAATGGAAGACCTAAGGTAATATTTGAAGCTTTAAAACCGAATATTGTTTTAAAAGGTGTCAATATTTGATCGTGATACATTCCTACTACTGAATTATAGCTTGAAATATTTTCCTTAATAAAAAAAGTATCAGCAGAAAAAGGTCCAACTATGTTTATTTTTTTTTCTTTAAGTTTTTTTATTGAAGGTTTTATTATTTTAAGCTCTTCATTAAATTTTGATTTAGTTTCACAATGTGGATTTAAACCAAGCAATGCAATTTTTGGTTTTATCTTAAGATTTTTTTTATAAAAATTATTGATTACTTCTACATTATTTATAATTGAATCTTTATTAATTTTTTTATTTACATCTTTTAAGGGTATATGAGTTGTAACCGGTGAAACAGATAATTTTTTATTAAAAATCAACATGACAGATTTTTTAGATAATTTTTTCGTTGATTTATCAAATATATATTCAGTTACACCTGGGTATTTATTTTTTAAGAAATGTTTTTTTGAAACAGGACCATTAATTATTATGTCGCTTACACCAGAGTTTAAATAGTTCAACCCCACTTTAAAACATTTAGATATATAATTTTGAGATTTAAAAGAAATTTTTTCGAAAGGTTTTTTAAAATTATACTGTATATCAATTAAGTAAATTTTATTTTTTAATTTAGCATTATTAATATTTATTTCATTAATAATTTCAAAACTTAATTTTTTTTTTAGAGATTTTAGTTGGGATAAAATTAATTTTTTTGATCCTATTAATATAATTGGATAATTTATTTTCTTCTTGAATGTGATTTTATTTAAAACTTTTGAGAGTATTTCAATAAAAACACTGTTAGGCTCACCAAGAACAATCAATAAAGGTTTTTTAATTTTCACTTATAAATATCCTTTTTTTAATTTTGTTGAAGTATATGTAACCAATTTTATTTAACTCTTTTTCAGTTTCTAAACTAATTAATTTTTTGAGCTCTTGTTCCAAATTAATCTCTTCTTTTATTGTTCTTCTTTCATTTATTTTTAAGATCAAAAAACCATCATTAGTTTTAATTGGATTAGTTATTTTTTTTTGTATTTTAATTTGTGAATATATTTTTTTTGATATTTGGCTTGATTTAATCCAACCTAATTTTCCGCCAAAATTTTTACTATCAGCGATGCTAAATATACTTGCTGCAGCTTCAAATCCGGATTTGTCAATTTCAGAATATATTTGATTGCTTAACTTTTCAAACGTTGTGTTAGGTTTAATTTCAAATAAAATTTCACTTAAATTTAATTCTTCAATTTCATTTTCTTGATTTTCTATTTGTTTTTTTAGTTTATCAGTATCTATTTTTATTTGAGATTTAAATCTATCATAAATATATTCCTTCCAAAGTTTATCAATTATAAAATTTTTTTCAAAAAAAACGTACTCTAAATTAATTTCATTTAATTTAATTTTAAAAGTCTTTTTACTGTCGTAACTTGCGTTAGAGATGAAGTTGTCTATAAATTTTGAACCAATATTATCTTGATTAAGATCAAAGTATTTGCGTAATTCTATTTCTTTAATTTTTCTATTTTGTAGAGAGCTTAAAGAAATTTTATTAAGTTGTTCATTAGATAGATTGTTTAAATTTGGATTTAAAAAAATTAAAAATTTTCTCTCATTTTCTAAATCTATATTGGTGATAATTTCATCACTTATTTTATAAAGAATTTTAGAATTAATTTTTGCAAACACTAGACTCATAGAAATGAGCAAAAATAATAGAGTACATATAATATATTTTTTCTTATTATTTATCATTTAGAGCAGGAGTATTTACAGTTCCAAAAGGAATGAATGAAATTTTAAAGAAAATATTTTTACCTGAGTTAATCGAGTCTTCTTGATAAAATTGCTTGTTATAAACAACTGATGCCTTTAAACAGTCGTTTTTATATGTATAAATTAAATTATAATAGTTTGTTATATCTTTATCTATGTTTTTACTTGTTTCAAAACCTAGAGAATTTTTTTTATTTAAATCTAATTTTGTATAATTCGTTAAATAGCTTTCATCACCAATGAAATTACTTTTTTCCATATATTCAAAAGATGTCTTAAATCTATCCCCATTATAATTTGCAGATACCAGACTATAATTGGCTTCACTTAAATTTTGATCTATAGAAAAATTATAATTTAATGAGAGATTTTCAGTAATGTTTATTCCTGAATAACCAATTAGATCCGATGTTTTTTGCCCTAAAGATGAACTAGGTGGCAAATCTTTATCTTCTTTATTTCTAAAATTCATTGCAAGACCAAGTATTATTTTATCTTGATTTATGTTGTTCTGATTTTTGTATTCTAAGCCAAGAGTAGCCGAAGCCCCACTTTCTACAGTTATATTGTTTATTCTATCTAAAAGAAATAAATCTTGGAATCTTATAAGTGTTTGTTCATTTTTAAGGTTAGCACCTTTATAAGGACTGTATCTAAAAGAAGTAATTGGAGTAAGAAATTGTTTACTACTTTTGCTTTCTTTAAAAAGTGGATATTTAAAATTAAGCAATATAGATCCTAGAATATTATAGCTGCTATCTTCTTTGTATGTGCTCGATAGATCACCATACGTATTAATGTTTCTTATTAAAAATTTTAATTCTTTTTCTAAATTATTTACTTGATCTTGATTATTTGAAGAAAAGATAAAGTCATTAACAATATCCATTTCATCTACATTTGTATTATATTTTCTATAATTTCCATTTGACTTAAAAATTAATTTATCAAATATATTATTAGTAAAAAGAGTCTCTTTGCTGAACATATAACTAGGCATTGAATATTCATATCTATCACTTCTTGTTTTTGATAAATCCTCAATTATATTTAATGAAGAAGAAAAGCTATAATCTTCAGAATGTTTTTCATAAGATAATGATGAATTAAGAACACTATAGTTTTCGATCAAAGGTGATTTAATTTGATATTTTTTTAGATAATCTTTATTAGATACAGTTTCTATTTTCATTTTGTAAAATGAATTTTCAACTCCACCTGATAAAGTTGAAAAAAAGTGAGAATTAGAATTATTTTTTTTATTAAAACTAAAATCAGTAATCCAATTTGAATTTTCAAGTATCTGTCTGTATTCTGTTTGGATAAATAGATTGTTATTTGTATAAACTCTAGGTGATATTGTCATATCTCTATCATGGTCTATTGCATTAAAATATGCAATTTGGGTTGAAAAACCCAAGTTGCTACTATTAATGAATTCTGGAAATAAAAATCCGGACTGTCGTTTAACTGTTGGATCAGGATGAAAAAAATAAGGAAAATATGCGACTGGAACATCGTAAATTTCTAACCATGCATTTTTATACTCTATTCTTTTTTTTTCTTTTTTATGTATCACTTCATCTGCGGATATTGACCATGCAGGACACTTTCCATCTATATTTTTACAAGTAGTAAAACTACTTTTTTTCATCATTGTTTCAGAATTATTGGCAATTATATATCTTCCAATTAATCTAGGATCATTTTCAGAATTTCCAAACATATTTTTATTAAAATTTAAGGTAAAATCTGAACCTATCAATTCATTCGAATTTAAATTTACATAACCATTTATTAATTCTAATGAATTATTTTCTATATCAGATAATTTTATATTTTTAGCTTTAAAAATCTTTTCTTCTAAATTTAAATTAAGATTAGAAAGCTCGAATCTATTATTCAAATTATCAGTGATAGTTGTAGGTTTTTTAGTATAAAGAATATTTTTATTTCTATTAAAAAAAATATCTTTTGTAAGTATAAAATAATCTCCTTCGTAATTTATCTTTGTTTTACCTAAGCTTCTAATTAATTGTTTTGTTCTTGAAAAAATAATCTTTTCTGAAAAAATTTCATAATTATTTATAAAATCTTTTAAAACTACATTTTCATTAATTTCTAGAATTTCCTTATTTTTATCAAAAGATGATTTTTTACCTGTAATTTTTAAAATGGTATTAATGTTGGATTTATCTAATAAACTAGCTTCGGTATTTTCAAAAGAAGAAATGATATTATTTTTTCTATCAAAAATAATTTTTTTACTCGAAACTTTATAATTTTTATTTCTATCTAAAAAAATAACGTTTCCTTCAATTTGAATTGACTGATTTAATTTATTGTACTTGGCTTCTTTTCCTTCGATTGTTATATTTTTTCCATCAGTTATACTTACAGATCCAGAGGCAATTATTAAATTTCCTTTTTCTTTTATATCTACAACTTCAGCATTTATTATAACATCATCAGCTGATGACTGATCAAAACTTATAAATAAAATAAAAATAAATGTAATTATTTTAAAATAAATAGTTCTATTTTTCATTTATATTTACAATTCCCACTAAACAACTTAAAAATAAGATCAAATTTGGTAACCATATAGCAATTAATATTGGCAGTTTATTGTTTGACCCCAGTAAACCAAAAAAATAATATATATAGTACATGACGGCTGATAACAATATTCCAAAAATAATAACGAAACTTTTTGATTTTATAAACCTAATGTTAAACATTAATACACAGGATAAAAGTAGAAAAATTAATAGATTAAATGGTAATGAAAGAATCTTATTTATGTAAATTTCAATATCTAAAATTGACAATCCTACACTTTCAAAATCTTTTCTTTGTTTTAATAATTTAAAAATATCTAATGACTCTAGATTTGAGAATAAAGAATTTATTTTAATATAATCAAAATTAGTTTTTATTTCTAAGTTTGAAACAGTTTCTTTTTTACCATCATCATTAAAAATAATTGCATCCTTAAAAAGCCAAATATTTGTTGTTATATCAGCTTCTTTTGCAATAATATTATCCTGATTTCTAAAACCTGAGTCGTATATTGCAATTACAATATTTCTAAGCTTATTATTATCTATTTCCTCAGAGTGTATTATTAATGTCTGGTCTTCAAGTTTATCTTTTATCCATAATCCGTTTTCATTAATAACTGCAAGATATTTTTGGTCTTCAGTATGTTTATTTTTAAATTCTAAGTAAATTTTTTTCATATTTGAGGACATAAAATGAAATACTGTGATTAAAGTTATTCCAATTATAAAAACTAATAAAGAAAGGTGAAAAATTATTTTTAAATTATTGATCCCGTTGTTTTTAAATATTAAAATTTCATCATTATCTTGAAATTTTATGAAAAAAAATTGAGTTGTTATTAAAATTATAAATGGAAATATTTCAAATAAGATTGAAGGAAAGTTTAATATTGTTAGTAGAATAGGTGTTCCAATTCCAGTTTCATCATTGCTGCTGAAAAACTTTAATTCTTCTAAAATACCTAGAACAAATATAAGAGAAGAAAAAACCAATGTAATATAAATAAATCTTATTATGAAAATATTGTAAATATGTTTAATATAAATTTTATTGTACATAGTGCTAAATACTTCTTTTGTTTAATTCAAATATCACCAGATAAATAAAAATAAATATTATAAGAGGCAATAAAATAAATATAAGATTATTCATTAACGAAAGATTTAAAAATTCAGAATTAACTTCTGATGCAACAATAAAGGATATGCCTGTAAAAAAAATCAGAGACTTAAAAATAGAATTTTTAGGATTTTTATCATTTGTAAAAATTAGGATAGCTGCAAGTAAACCTAGTACTAAAATATACAGTTGCTTAATTGACCTATTAAATATTTCTTTAAAACTTTTAATTACTGAGTCTTCTGTGCAGTTAAAAAATGGTAAAGAATAATTTTCTTTTTTTCCAAATAGAAAATTATTAATACAAGAAATTAAAATATTTGAATCTAGCTCCTGTAATTTTGGATTTGTAGTGGATTTAGTTTTTAAATTTGAAAGATTAAAAGTTGTACTATTAAATTTGATGACTTTAGTGTTGTTATAATCATCATCAGTAAGATCTAAAATTTGACCAAAATTTAAAACTAAAAATTTATCTGAACCTTTTCTAACAATTTTCCCAGATTTAGCAGATATAATTTGATTATTATAATCACTAATACTATCTTTTAAAAATATGTTTTGTAAATCTCCGTTATCATCAATCTTTTCAACAAAAATTGTAAAATTCTTAACTGTATCTATGAATTTTTTTTCAGTAATTAAAGATTCAAATAGATCAATTTTTGATGATCTTATAAAATCTCTGGAATAATCTTGTGACTTTGGAATTAAGAAGTAAACAACTGAAATTTGTATTATAGTGAATACAATTGAAACTTTAAAAATAAAATTTACTAACTTAAGTTTACTTATTCCATTGGTCCAATATATTAATATTTCATTACTGGACTGATACTTTAGAATTATATAAAATAAACTTATAAAATATGAAAAAATGATTATTTTTGAAAAAATTTTTGGGTAGTTTAATACGATAAATGCAAAATATACCTTAAAACCATGTCCATCTTTTGAAATAAAATCCAAATAATTAACTGACTGAATAATCCAAACAATTAGGGATAAACTAAAACTTACAATTAGAAAAAAGCTTATTAAATCGTATAAAAACTTTCTAAAAATTATTTTTTCCATTGAATTTTTCTTTTTTGAAACATATATAAGTACAACCTATACTATATTTAATATAAATGAGTTTAAAAATAAATTATTTAGATCAGAAAAAAAAACCCAACAAGAACAAAGCTATTTTTGTTAATTTGGATAGCAAAATATCGACATTTGAAGCAGATTCTGATGACAAAACTAATCAAAAAATTATCAATTTTTTGAAAAGTAATAAAAATACAAAACAGAATAAAATAATTTCATTAAATCAAGATTTTGATCAAAAATTGATAGTTATTTTGATAACAGAAAAAAATGATGAACTAAAGTCTGAGAAACTTGGAGCTAAATTTTTCGATTTTACTATGAGAAATGAGATAAAAGATATTTTTATTAAATCACCATCATTTGAAACTTCTCAAAAAAAATATGCAATCAATTTTAATTCTTTTTTACATGGCGCAGAACTTAAATCATATGAATTTAATTTATATAAAACCTCTAAAAAAAATAAAATTGTTAACTTTGATATCAACAAGAAAGATTTATCTCAAAAAACTAAAAAATTAGATGCTATATTAAAAGGAGTAAATTATACAAGAGATTTAGTTTCAGAACCTGGAAACATTTTACATCCAGATGAATATGCAAAACGTTTAATTAAGTTAAAACAAATTGGATTGAAAGTAACTGTTTATGATGAAAAAAAATTAAAACAGATAGGTTGTAATGCACTACTTGGTGTAGGACAAGGAAGTATAAAAGGTTCTTATCTTATTACTATGGAATGGAATGGAGATAAGTCAAAATCTAAACCGCTTGCATTTGTTGGAAAAGGAGTATGTTTTGATACAGGCGGAATTTCTTTAAAACCAGCAAAGTTTATGGAAGATATGACTTACGATATGGCCGGCTCAGCGGTAGTAGTAGGATTGATGAAAAGCTTAGCTTTAAGAAAAGCAAAAATCAATGCCGTTGGTGTAGTAGCTTTAGTAGAAAATATGCCAGGAGGAAACGCTCAAAGACCAGGAGACATTGTAAAATCATACAGTGGAAAAACAATTGAAGTTTTAAATACTGACGCAGAAGGAAGATTAGTATTGGCTGACGCACTAACTTTTACTGAAAAAAAATTTAAACCAAAATTCATTATTGATCTTGCAACTTTAACAGGAGCAATTATTGTTGCATTAGGCTCTGAATATGCGGGATTATTCTCTAATAATGATAAGCTATCAAAACAATTATTTGACTCAGGTATAAAAGTAGATGAAAAAGTTTGGCGATTACCTCTAAATAAAAATTACGACAAGTTAATGGACTCCAAAAATGCTGATATGCAAAATATAAATTATATAGGTGGTGCAAGTTCGATTACGGCAGCACAATTTTTGCAACGATTTATTTTAAACAAAACCCCTTGGGCGCATCTTGATATTGCAGGAATGGCATTTTCAAAATATGGAGGCGCACTTAATCAAAGCGGAGCAACAGGATATGGTGTCAGATTATTAAATAAATTAGTCGAGGATAATTATGAGTAATTTAGAGCAAACTTTATCAATCATAAAACCAGATGCAGTTGAGAGAAATTTACAAGAAGAAATAAAAAAAAATTTTTTAGAAAACGGTTTTAACATTAAGGATCAAAAAAAAATCCATATTTCAAAAAGTGAAGCTGAAGAGTTTTATAAAGTACATCAATCCAAGCCATTTTATGGAGAACTTTGTAATTATCTATCATCCGGTCCAATAGTTGTTATGATACTTGAGAGAGAAAATGCTATCCTTGAAAATAGAAAACTTATGGGTGCAACAGACCCGGCAAAAGCTGAAGCGGGAACTCTTAGAAAAAAATACGGAATTTCAATTGATAAAAACTCAGTTCATGGATCTGATAGTTTAGATAATGCTAAAATAGAAATAGATTTTTTTTTTAATTCTTAGATAAAACTTTATTTATTGCTTTTGGATAAAGTTTATTTTCTTCAATCAAGACTCTTTTTGCCAGACTTACTGCAGTATCAAATTTTAATATTTTAACCTTTTTTTGAAGAATAATTTTTCCTGAATCTAATTTTTCATTTACAAAATGAACAGTGCATCCAGAAAATTTTTCTCTATTTTTGATAACTCTTTTATGCGTATTTAAACCTTTATATTTTGGTAACAAAGATGGATGTATATTGATAATTTTATTTTTGAACTTCTTTATAAAATTTTTACTCAATATTTTCATAAATCCAGCTAAAAATATAAGCTTGATCTTATTTTTTTTTAAATGGTTTAAAATTTGACTCTCTGCTTTTTTTATACTTTTATAACTTATAATTTTAAAATTTATTTTATTTTTTTTTGCAAAAACTAAACCAAGCGATTTACTTCTATTACTTATTACTAATTTGATATTAATTTTAGATGTATTTTTTTTGGAAAATTTTAAAATTGATTTTAAATTACTTCCACGTCCCGATATGAAAACGGCACAGTTTATCTTGTTATTACCAATCAATTTTACCATTCAGTAAAACTTTAGATTTTCCTTCAATTATTTTTCCAATTATATATGGAGAATATTTCTTTGGAAAAAATTTTTTTATTTCATTAAATTTTTTATTATCAGTTATTAAAATAAATCCTACTCCACAATTAAATGTTTTTAACATTTCTTTGTCAGAAATTTTATTTTTTTTTAACCAAGAAAAAATTTTTTTAGATTTAATTTTATTTAAATTTATTTTTGCAGACATACCTTTTGGTATTATTCTAGCAATATTATCTTTTATGCCTCCTCCTGTGATATGAGCGCATCCATTAATTAATTTTAAATCAATCAATTTACTGATTTCTTTAACATAAATTTTTGTTGGTTCTAGTAGCCATTTTTTTAATTGATTATTTTTTTTAAAATTTATTTTATTTTTTTTTAATAAATATCTGACTAAAGAAAAACCATTAGAATGTAAACCTGAAGATGGAATAGCAAGAACAAGATTATTTTTTTTTATTTTTTGAGGATGTAAAATTTTATTTTTCTCAACCAGGCCAACACAAAAACCAGCTATGTCAAACTTTCCTCTAGCGTAGGTGCCTGGCATCTCAGCAGTTTCTCCACCAACTAATTCGCATTCACTAATTTTACAACCTTTATGAATACCTTTAAAAATATCTTTCAATTTAGCTTGATCAATTTTATTTATTGATATGTAGTCTAGAAAGATAAATGGTTTTCCACCTTGCACTAATATATCATTCACACTCATTGCAACTAGATCAATACCAATGGTATCAAATTTGTTATATTCGTTAGCAATCTCAATTTTAGTTCCAACTCCATCTGTGCCAGCTACAAGATGAACATTTTTTAAATTGTTAGGTAATTTTGTTACCGAACCGAAATTGCCTATGTTAATATTTTTAGGGTTTTTGCTTTGTTTTGAAGTTATTTTGGATATAAAATTAATGAATTTGTTTGCAGATCTAATATTAACTCCACTTTTAGCATATGTTAAGTTATTTGACATATAAATCTTATGAAAGAATTATTTAAAACATTTCTATACAATTTTTTTGTATTATTTTTTATTCATTTATTTCTTTTTTCCACAAATGAAGCTTATGCAAATACGTATAAAATCGAAAATATTGAGGTTTCAAATGAATATAATACAAATTTTAGTAAAGAAGATGTTATAGATAAAGCATTTATAAATGCTTATCAAATATTAATTAATAAATTAACTATATCTAAAGATCATAAATCACTAAAACAACAAAATCTGAAGATGATAAAAAGTTTTGTTGAAAGTTTTTCAATAGTGGATGAAAAATTTGAAAATAATAAATACTTTGGAACTTTTGAAATAAATTTTAATAAAATGAAAATTCTATCTTTTCTAAGAAATAAAAATATATTTCACTCTAGAATGGTAGAAAAAGGTGTTTTATTTATTCCAGTATATATTAATTTAGATGAAGATAGTTTACTATTATTTGATGAAAATCCTTTTTACAAAAATTGGAATTATGAAAATGAAAATCATTTTTTACTAAAGTATATTTTACAAAGTGAAGATTTAGAAGATTATAAATTAATTAAAGATAGAATTACTTTTATTGAGGATTATGATTTCAATGAAATTATTTCAAAATACGAAATAAATAAAAATTTTATAATTTTTATAATTTTTCAAGATAAAAAAAATTTCAAAACATTTTCAAAATTTAACGTAAATGCGATCAAATCCAATTTTAAACTAGAATTTGGAAAATTTGATTTTAATGATGAAGATAAAATAAAACAATTAATTAAATCAATGAAAATTAGATATGATGATGAGTGGAAAAAAATTAACTTAATCAATTCTTCAATAAAATTAAATATTCAGCTAAATTTAAATTCTAAAAATATTATTTTTATGGAAAAAATTGAAAAAATTTTAAGTGAAATTGAGCTTATTGAGAAATATTATATTAGTTTTTTTGATAATGAGATAACTAGATTCTCAATACTTAGCAATAGCACACCAGATAAACTTATAAAAGAATTTGAGAAATTTAATATAAAAATATCTATCGAAAATAATGTTTGGACATTAAATGAATAAATTAAATCAAACTTTATTAAAATTTGAATTAGAACAAAATTTTGCTTATGACGATTATTTTGTATCTAAATGTAATTATTTTGCTTTTAGTTTAATGGAGTCCTGGCCAAAATGGGAAAAAAATATATTAAATATATATGGTGAAAAATTTTCAGGCAAAAGTCACCTTTCTCAAATTTTTAAAAAAAAAAACAAGGCATTAATTATAAAAAACGATGAAATAAATAATGAGTTCTTTAAAAAAATAAGATTTCATGAAAATATTATTTTAGATAATTTAGAATATGTTAATGATCAAAATACCCTTTACTCTGTTTTTAACTTTGTTGAACAGTTTAATAAGTATTTAATTATAAATTCTATAGATCCTATAAGTTCAGTTAATTTTTCTTTACCTGATTTAAAATCGAGACTCAAAAACTGTATATTTGCTAAAATTGATAAACCTGATGATGATATGATTTTTGCATTAATTTTAAAACATTTTTCAGATAGACAAATAAAAATTGAGAAAAAAATTATTGAATATATAACTAAAAGGATTGAAAGGTCGTATGGAAAAATTTTAGATTTTATATATAAGGTTGATCAATTTAGTTTAATTAATAAAAAATCTATAGATTATAAGGTGATTAAAAAAATTTTAGAGGAATAAGAGGAATAAATGAATAAATATAGAACTCATAATTGTGGAGAATTAAATAAAGACTTTATTAAAAAGCCAGTCTTGTTATCAGGCTGGGTTCACAAAAAAAGGGACCATGGAAATTTATTATTTATTGATTTAAGAGACAATTTTGGAATTACGCAATGCATTGCAGATAAAGATAACAAAAATTTCTCCGATTTAGAAAAAATACCTCTCGAAACAGTAATAAAAGTAGAAGGAGCTGTTTTGCAAAGATCAAGCGAAACTATAAATAATGAAATATCAACTGGTGAAATAGAAATAAAAATTAAATCTTTTGAAATTTTAGGGAAAACAAGTGAGCTACCATTGCCAGTTTTTTCAGATCAAGAATATGCTGAAGAAATAAGATTAAAATATAGATTCTTAGATTTAAGAAGAAAAAAAATCCATAACAACATAATTTTTAGATCAAAAGTGATTTCATTTATTAGGAAAGAAATGGAAAAACTTGGTTTTAACGAATTTCAAACGCCCATACTAACATCGTCTAGCCCTGAGGGGGCAAGAGATTTTTTAGTTCCAAGCAGATTAAATCCAGGTAAATTTTATGCGTTACCACAAGCTCCACAACAGTTCAAACAACTAATAATGGTATCAGGATTTGATAAGTATTTTCAAATTGCTCCTTGTTTTAGAGATGAAGATGCTAGAGCAGATAGAAGTCCTGGAGAGTTTTATCAATTAGATATTGAAATGTCATTTGTAGAACAGGAAGATGTTTTTGATGTGGTTGAAAAGTTAATGATAAGTTTATTTAAAAATTTCTCTGAAAAAAAAATGTTGTTTGAAAAATTTCCTAGAATTCCATTTAAAGAGGCAATGAATAAATATGGTACTGATAAACCAGATTTAAGAAATCCATTATTAGCTCATGATATTTCAGAGGTATTTAAAAGAGATGACGTAAAATTTGAAATTTTCAAAAAATTATTGAAATCTGGTTCGTTAATTAAATCGATTGTGACAAAAAAAACTAACACTAAACCTAGAAGTTTTTTTGATAATATTGACAAATGGGCAAAGGAGCAGGGATGGAACGGATTAGCATATTTTTCTATTGAAAAAGATGAAAATGGAAAGATAGTTGGAAAAGGACCAGTTGGGAAATTTTTTTCAGAAGACTCTTTAAAAGAAATAATGAAAATAACTTCTGCTGAAATAGGTGATAGTATTTTTATGTCGTGCAGTAAAGAGAACGAAATTTATGATATTATGTCTAAGTCTAGAAATAAAATAGGAGAGGATTTAGACATTATAGATCAAAACTCTTTTGCTTTTTGTTGGATAACTGATTTTCCAATATTTGAATTAGACAAAGAAACGTCAAAGATAAATTTTAGCCATAATCCTTTCTCAATGCCCCAAGGAGACATAAAAAATTTAGATTTATCAAAACCATTAGAGTTAAAGGCTTACCAATATGACATAGTATGCAATGGAGTAGAGCTATCATCTGGAGCTATCAGAAATCATATACCTGAATTAATGTATAAACTTTTTTCTATAGCTGGTTACGATAAAAATACAGTTGATGAAAAATTTAGTGGAATGATTAATGCTTTAAGTTACGGAGCACCACCTCACGGAGGTATTGCGCCTGGTATAGATAGAATTGTAATGTTATTGGCAAATGAAAAAAATATAAGAGAGGTTACAATGTTTCCAATGAATCAAAATGCACAAGATTTGATGATGAATTCTCCATCAGATGTGAGTGAAAAACAACTTAAAGAATTAAATCTAAAAATTTTGGATAAAATAAAATAAATTATTTTTTCTTACCTTTTAAATTTAGTTTTATATCTGACAGGTCGACTAATTTTTTTTTATAATTGTTTCTAACAAATCCCTTACTAGTAATATCTTTAACTAATTTAAAAAACTGGCTTTGTTCGTCATTATTTTGTTCGTTTTCGTCTATTGTATCTTTGTTAGCAATAGATGGAGTATGAGCAAGATCTTCCCTATTTAAGTAAGAAATAGCCAATTCTCTAAAAATATAATCTAATATTGAGGATGCACTTAATATTCTATCATTACCTTGTACTTTTCCAGATGGTTCAAATTTAGTACCTATAAACGCATTTACAAATTCATCTAATGGGACGCCATATTGCATACCTAAAGATACTGCTATTGCAAAGTTATTCATTAGTGCTTTAACTAACTCTCCTTCTTTACTAGTGTCTATGAATATCTCGCCAATCTTTCCATCTTCATATTCACCAGTGTGCAGATAAACTTTATGATCTCCAATAGATGCCTTTTGAATATATCCTTTTCGTCTATCTGGCATACTAAATCTTTTTGTAATACTCTCTTTAAATGCGTTATTTAATACTACATTTTTTGAATTAATATTTTGATTTTTATTGCTAATATTTTCAACAGATTCGTTATATTTAACTTCTACCTGCACTGGTTTTTTATCTAAGCTTTTAGTATTTCTTTTGTCGAATTTTATATCTAAAATTTCGTACTCACCGTCATCTCTTTTATCTAGCTGATCCAACTGGTTATTACTTATATCGTCCAAATAGTGCTTAACTTTAAAGGTACATGTATAATATGTTTCAACTATATATTTTGACATAAATTTAATTATTTTGAGTATTTATAATTTAATGTATATACATAAATCTTATTTAGTCTAATTTTTTTTTTACAATTAGAAATTGAAAATAAATATGTTGACATTCATAAAAGAAATTTTGACATGGTGGAATCGCCAAACACTTGGAACAAGATTACAGACATTTTTTTTCGGTAAATTTGTTGGTGAGGATAATTTTGGAAATAAATATTATGAAAATAAAAAAAGAAAAAAAAGATGGGTAATTTATAAAGAGGAAATCGAAGCAACAAAAATTCCAGTTGAATGGTATTCATGGATGCATTCGATTAAGAATAAAATAGAAGAGACTCATGAACTAAAAAAATATGATTGGCAGATAAATCATTCATCGAATCTTACAGGTACAGAAAAGGCATATAATCCTCAGAAAAATCAGGATGCATCAAAGAAAAAATATAAAACTTGGAATAATTAATTTTATCATTTTAATAATTTTATTGTTTAATATTTCAATTTCTAAAGCTCAAGAAACGGAAGGGGCATCGAAAAATTTATCAGTAGAAATAAATATTCTCGATAAAGTTAGTTCAAAAAACACAATTATAAAATTAAAATTAGGAGAAGAAAAAAAATTTCAAAATTTATTAATTAAAGTTCTTAAATGTGAAAATTCGAAATTTGATGATGATCCTGAAATTACAGCATATATTCAGGTAAAAGATCTAAATATATCAGACAATGAAAAGGTATTTATTTTTAATGGATGGACATTTTCATCAAGTCCAACTCTTAATCCTTTTGATCATCCTGTTTATGATTTGTGGCTTAGTTCTTGTAAAACTAAATAATCTTTTCTTTATCTAGCCAGGTAACATTAAAATCTGAGTTAACAAATTTTTCATGGTTTATAAGTTTTTTGTGGAGTTCTATTGTTGTAGTAATACCCTCAATTACAAACTCATCCAAAGATCTATTCATTCTTTGAATAGCTTCTGTTCTATTTCTTCCATGGCAAATTAACTTACAAATCATACTATCGTAATAAGGGGTTACCTTGTAACCCTGGTAAATAGCACCATCAACTCTTGTTCTGAATCCAGAAGGCTGATGACACATTTCTATTATACCAGGAGAAGGTTGGAAATTTTTTGATGGATCTTCAGCATTTATTCTACATTCTATTGCGTGACCTCTTGGGTTTATATCTTCCTGTTTTAAAGCAGTGTCTCCAGTAAAAGCAATATATATTTGTTCTTTAACAATGTCTATTCCAGTTACCACTTCTGTTACAGGATGTTCTACTTGCACTCTTGTATTCATTTCTAAGAAATAAAATTTTCCATCTTCATAAATGAATTCTACAGTACCTGCACCTTCATATCCTATTTTTTCGACCATATTTACTGTTCTCATGAATAGGTCTTTTCTAATTTCATAATTCAAAACTGGACTTGGAGTTTCTTCTATAAGTTTTTGATGCCTTCTTTGAACCGAGCAATCTCTTTCATATAGATGAACTGTTCTATTTTTTCCTGATAGAACTTGAACTTCTATATGTCTAGGATTTTGAAAAAACTTCTCTATGTAAACCTCATCATTTCCAAAATATTTTTTTGCTTCCGATTTTGCTGTTAAGAATAAGTTTTCAAATTCCTCACTATTATTAACAATCTTCATACCTTTTCCACCACCTCCTCCAGCAGCTTTAATTAGTACTGGGTAACCTATTTTTTCTGAAATTTTTTTTGCTTCACCTTTATCTAAAATTCCTCCTTCAGATCCTTCAATTACTGGCAAACCATATTCTTTTGCAATTTTTTTTGCTTGGATTTTATCACCCATCATTTTTATATGCTCAGACGATGGTCCAATAAATTTAATATTATTTTCCTCAAGTATTTTTGAGAATTCATAATTTTCTGACAAAAACCCATACCCCGGATGTATTGCTTCTGCTCTAGTGAGTTCAATCGCTGACATAATTGCAGGTATATTTAAATAACTATTAATTGGTTGATGGGAGCCAACGCAAACACTTTCATCTGCTAATCGTACATGCATGCTATCTTTATCAACATCTGAATGAATTGCGACAGTAGAAATATTCCATTCTTTACATGCTCTAATTATTCTAACAGCAATCTCGCCACGATTTGCGATTAGTATTTTTTTAAACATTATTCGAAAATTATAAGATTTTGACCAAACTCTACTGGTTGACCGTCTTCAACACAAATTTTTTTTACAATACCATCTTGAGAAGAAGGGATATGATTCATGGTTTTCATCGCTTCGACTATTATAACTGTTTCACCTGTTTTAATATTTTTTCCAACATCTACAAATTTTTTTGCACCAGGTTCAGGAGAAAGATAGGCAGTTCCTACGATTGGACTTTTAACTGATTTTTTTGGATCTTCTTGTTCAACAACAATAGCTTGATTTTCTAAATTATGGGTTTTAATTTTATAATCTTTATCAGTCAAAGATTTTTTTAAGTCTTCCAAAACACTGATAAGCTTAAGAATTATATTTTTATCTATTTCCATTTTTTAACAATTCATGCATTGCATTTATGGCTAAAATATAGCCATGAGTTCCCAATCCGCATATTATTCCAGTAACAACATCACATATAAGAGATTTGTGTCTGAATTCCTCTCTCCTATGTATGTTTGAAATATGTAATTCAATGCACGGTTTTTTAAATAAGCTTAAAGCGTCTCTTATTGCAACAGAGGTATGAGTAAATGCTGCCGCATTAATAATCATTCCATCATAAATTTTTCTAGATTCTTGAACTTTTGTTACTAACTCACCTTCAATATTTGATTGATAAAAGTCAATATTGATATTTTTTTTAGAAGCTTCAGATTTACAATTTTTCATCAAATCCACGTAGCTTTCACTACCATAAATAGATTTATCTCTATCTCCTAGTAAATTTATATTTGGTCCGTTGATTATTATGATATTATTTTGCACAGATTATATATATATTACATGCAAAAAAAAAATAAAATAAAAATTAAGTTAAATGGTAAAGTAATTCAAGTTAATAAGGGCATAAATCTAGCTAACTTAATAAATAAATTAAAGTTTTCACTAAATAAGATTGCGATTGAAAAAAATAACTTTATTGTTGAAAAGAAAAAACTTAAGAAAATTTCTCTAAAATCAAATGATAAAATAGAAATAGTTCATTTTATAGGTGGGGGATAATGAAAAAAAAAGACTATTTTAAAATATCAAATAAAAAATTTATATCTAGGTTAATCGTTGGTACAGGCAAATATAGAAATTTCTTGGAGTGTGCCAATGCTGTAAAAGCCTCAGGAGCTGAAATTGTTACAGTCGCAGTAAGAAGAGTAAATATTACCGATAAAATGAAACCATTATTGATGGATTATTTAAATCCAAAAAAAATTACTTATTTGCCTAATACCGCTGGCTGTTTTAATTCTATAGATGCATTGAGAACACTAAGATTAGCAAGAGAAATTGGAGGTTGGAAGCTTGTTAAATTGGAAATTTTAGGTGATAAAAAAACTTTACTTCCGGATATGATTGAGACATTAAAATCTACTGAAGTTCTAACGAAAGAAGGATTTCAAGTTATGGTTTATTGTAATGACGATCCTTTGATGGCGAAAAGATTAGAAAATGTCGGTGCAGTAGCCATAATGCCATTAGCAGCTCCAATTGGTTCAGGATTGGGAATACAAAACAAAATAAATATACAAATAATAAAACAAAAAATTAAGATCCCACTTCTAATTGATGCTGGAATTGGACAAGCTTCTGACGCTGCTATAGCTATGGAGCTTGGATGTGATGGAGTGTTAGTTAATACAGCTATAGCTAAATCAAAAAATCCAATTGAAATGGCTCAAGCTATGAAATTTGCTGTCATCTCAGGTAGAAAATCTTATCTATCAGGTAGAATGAAAAAAATTTTTTTTGGTAACGCTTCATCTCCTAAAAAAGGTATTATTTAGTTTTTTTTTTATATTTTTTATAATATTTTTTTTTTGTGTTTTTTATATGTGGCTTCTTAAATTTATTTATTTTATTTTCAAATTTAATAATATTAGATTCATTAATAATAATTTTTTCAGACTCTATTGTTTCAATTAGTTTATTTGATTTAGATTTAAATTCTAATTTATAATCTGTAATTCCAAATTTTAAATCTTCATGAAAAGTTATATTAACTTTGTTTTTATTTTGAATAAAAGTTATATCTTTCTCGCTGTTTTTAGATAGATGGTCTATTATTTTTTTGTTCAAACGAACTGTAATTTCTTTTGACTTATTTTCAAGGCATTTAATTTCAACTAATTTTAAAATTTTTAATGCTTGAGATTCAGTTGTTAATGTCATAACCCATTTAACGTTACTTTCTCTTAGTCTCTGCCTTGACATTTCTAGTAAACCAAAATGTGTTATTCTACCGATTTGAATTCTAGCTCTATCTTTTCTGCATTTTTCCTTAAGTTTTCTTTCAACTTGTTTTCTGTTAGAAAAACTATGCATATCAATAAAATCAATTATTATTAGTCCTGATAAATCTCTAATCTTAATTTGTCTTGCTATCTCTTCAGCGCCTTCTATATTTGTGTCTAGAGCTGTGTTTTCAACATTTTTTTGTTTTATTGATTTGCCAGAATTTACATCGATAGAAACAAGTGCCTCAGTAGGATTTATAACAAGATATCCACCTGATTTAAGTTTAACTTCAGTTTTATAAATTTCATAAAGTTTACTTTCTATATTGTTTTTAAAAAAAAGTGGGGTTTTATCTCTATATTTTTTAACTTTTTTTATTTGTTTTGGCATTAGTTGTTTAATATATAATTTAGCCTTTTGGTAACCATCGTTTCCTTCAACAAAAATATTTTGAACATCATCATCAATCATATCTCTAATACTTCTTTTTATTATTTCGCTTTCTTCAAAAATTAAAGAAGGAGCAATTGAATCCATTGCTTTATTCTTAATTTTATTCCAGGAGTTAATTGAATTTTTAAGATCGTTTTCTATATCATTTTTTGTTTTGTTTGATCCTGCCGTTCTTACTATGAGACCCATCTCATCAGGTATTTCAATTAAATTTAATATTTTTCTAATTTTTTTTCTTTCTATTGGATTAAATATTTTTCTAGATATTCCTCCGCCTTTTGGAGTGTTAGGCATAAGTACAATATATTTTCCTGCAATTGAAATGAAAGTTGTAAGAGCAGCTCCTTTAAAACCTCTTTCATCTTTAAGAACCTGAACTAATATTACTTGGTTTGGTTTAATGACTTCTTGGATTTTATATCTTTTTATTGGAATTTTTATATTTTTTAAACTCGAACCATTTTTTTGTTCAATACTTTCATTTTGTTCATCTGTTTCTATTTTTTCAGGTTCTAGAATTTTTTCTTCTAAATCTTTTTCTTCTAAATCTTTCTCTTCTATTTCACTTTGTTTTTGTAACTCAATACGAGCTTCTTCCTCTTCTTTTTTTATTAACTTAATATCACTTTGAGGAATTTGGTAATAATCGCTTTGAATGTCATTAAAGGATAAAAAACCATGCCTTTCTCTTCCGAAGTCCACAAAAGCTGCTTGAAGAGAAGGTTCGATTCTGCTTACTTTTCCTAAATAAATATTATTCTTAATTAGATTATTATTTTTTCCTTCGTATTCGTAATCTTCAATTTCATCTTCTGATTTAAGAACAACTCTTGTTTGATTAGGATGCGATGCATCAATAAATAGGTTTTTTGGCATAAGTTTATTTGTATTTTATTCATTTAAATATTGTTAAAATTGTATATGCCTTAACATTAACAAATTCATAGATTAAATAAACTAAAAATGATTAAGTATCTTAAAAAAATCTTGATTTTGGGCATATTTCTTTCAATTATATTTTTGGCAGGAATAGTAAGTATTTTGTGGTATTATTCCAACGATTTACCTGATTATAAATTTTTAAAAAATTACAAACCACCAATTTCAAGCAAACTTTATTCAAATGATGGACAATTATTAAGTGAATTCTCATCTGAGAAAAGAATATTTGTCCCATACAATTCAATACCTGTTTTAGTTGTAAATTCATTTCTTTCTGCTGAAGATAAAAACTTTTTTAAACATCCAGGTGTTGATGCAAAAGGAATATTGAGAGCAACAGTTAATAATATTTCAAACCTATTCTCCTCCAAAAGGCTTGAAGGAGCATCTACTATAACACAACAAGTTGCAAAGAATTTTCTTTTATCAAATGAGGTATCTATTGATAGAAAAATTAAAGAAGCAATTTTAGCATTTAGGATAGAAAGAGCATTAACAAAAGAGAGAATTCTAGAACTTTACCTTAATCAAATATATTTAGGAGAAGGAAGCTATGGAATAGCTTCAGCAAGCTTACAATATTTTGATAAATCAATTAGTGAATTAGATTATACAGAAGCTGCATTATTAGCAGCTCTTCCAAAAGCTCCAAGCAGATATAACCCATATAAAAATATTGAATTAGCTAAGTTTAGAAGAAATTTAGTATTAAAAAATTTATATGATAACAATTATTTAAACAAAGAAGAATTTAAAAAATCCTCAGAAGAAAATATTAAATTAAAAAAAAGAAAATCAGTTTATCTAGAAAATTCTAATTACTATGTTGAGGATATTAGAAAATTAATTGTTGACCAATATGGTTTTGATAAAGTTTATAAACAAGGTTTTACCATAAACACTCCATTAAATTTAAATTTACAAGAAAAAGCCACGCAATCACTAAGACAAGGGTTAATTGAATTTGATAAAAAAAAGGGATGGAGAGGATCTTTATTAAATAGAAAATATACGTCAGATTGGTCAATAAATCTTAAAGATTATAAATTAGAGGAGTCTATCGGATGGAAATTGTCAATCATAAAAAAAATAAGTCGATTCTCAGTTGAAATTGAAACTATAGATGGAACTGGCGGCACTATTGAATTCTCCTCTATAGACTGGACAAAAAAAAAATTTGAGAATTTATTTGATGTTGGTGACGTAGTTTATGTTGAAAAAATCAAAGATAAGAAATTTAATTTAAGACAACTGCCTAAAGTTAATGGAGCTATAGTAGTTATGGATCCATATACTGGCAGAATATTAGCTTTAAGTGGCGGTTTTAGTTTTAAAAACAGTGAATTTAATAGAGCTACACAGGCTTTAAGGCAACCTGGATCAGCTTTTAAACCTTTCGTTTATGCATTAGCACTAGAAAATGGATACACACCAGCCACTTTGATTTTAGATGCACCCATTGTGTTTGATCAAGGCGAAGATTTAAAATTGTGGAAACCTGAAAATTATGGGAAGAAATTTTATGGACCATTAACACTTAGAACTGCTGTAGAAAAATCAAGAAATTTAATGACTGTAAGAATTGCACAAAATCTAGGAATAAAAAAAATTGCTGAGTTTGCAACTGAATTAAATATTTATGAAGACCCAGAAGAACTATTATCATTATCATTAGGATCTAGTGAAACAACATTATTAAAATTGACAACTGCATATTGCAGTTTTGTAAATGGAGGAAAGTTAATTAATCCAAAATTTATAGATAGAATACAAGACAGTGAAGGGAATACTATATTCAATTCTGAAAATAGAGAGTGCGATGGCTGTGATCAAATTTCATATTTAAGTAAAAAAATTCCAAAAATAAAAAATAATTTTAAACAAATTATCAGCAAAGAAACAGCATACCAAATGACTTCAATTTTAGAAGGTGCTGTAAAAAGAGGAACCGCAAAAGGTCTTAAAGATTTAAATTTAGATCTTGGAGGCAAAACTGGTACAACAAATAAAAATACAGATACGTGGTTTGTTGGATTTTCGTCTAATTATGTTATCGGAGTTTATGTTGGATATGACGAACCATCATCATTAGGAAGGCATGAAACAGGATCTAGAACAGCAATGCCAATATTTAAAAATTTTGTTAAAAATGCAGTTAAAAAAAATAATGCAAGACCATTTAAAACACCACAAGGAATCAAAATGCTTGTTGTAAATTCCAAAACTGGCAAAAGAGCTTCTTATAACGATGAGTCAATCATAATTGAGGCTTTTAAAGAAAAAGATTTAGTTAATAATAAAATCCAATATGGTAATAAAGATTATATTTCAAAAGAAAATATTTATAAGTTTTATTAATGGAAAACGAATTTCAATCAAAAAAAATTGATATCGAAAAGATAAACCTAAAAGTAAAGGAGTTTCTTTGATAAGAAAGATCTTTTTAATAAAATTGAAATTTTAAATAAAAAAATTGAAAACCCAAATTTTTGGAAAAACAAACAAGAAGCTGAAAAAATACTTAAAGATAAAAAATCATTTGAAGATTTAACAGAAAATTACAAATATCATTTAAATCAATTAAACGAATTAGTTGACTTATTTCAATTAGCAAATGAAGAAAAGAATCATCAAATTATTAATGAAGTAGTTCAAAAAATAAAAAAGTTAAAAGAAGAGGTTAAAAAAAATGAAATTAAATGTTTTTTGTCTAATGAAAACGACAGATTAGATTGTTTTTTAGAAATACATGCAGGTGCCGGAGGAACGGAAAGTCAAGATTGGGCAGAAATGCTTAGAAGAATGTATATTAAATGGTCGTCAAATAAAGGCTATAAATTTAAATTAATCAGTGAACATAAGGGCGATGAGGCAGGTATAAAATCTTCTACAATTAAAATCAATGGAGAATATATATTTGGTTACCTAAAAAATGAATCTGGCATTCACAGGCTTGTAAGAATCTCACCTTTTGACTCAGGCGCAAGAAGACATACTAGTTTTGCAAGTGTTTGGGTTTATCCAGTGTTAGATGAAAACATAAAGGTTGAAATTTTAGAAAAAGATTTGAGAATAGATACTTATAGATCAAGTGGTGCAGGGGGACAGCATGTTAACACAACTGACAGCGCCGTTAGAATAACTCACTTACCTACAAATATTGTTGTTCAATGCCAAAATGAAAGATCTCAACATAAAAATAAAGAAACATGCATTATTATGCTTAAGGCTAGACTTTATGAGCATGAGCTAGAAAAAAAAGAAAAACAAGATCAAAGTATAGAAAAATCCAAAGCTGATATTGGTTGGGGACATCAAATTAGATCTTATGTTTTACATCCTTACAGATTAGTTAAAGATAATAGAACAGGACAAGAAAGTTCTGATCCTGAGAAAATATTAGATGGTGATATAGACAATTTTCTAGAAAGTAGTTTGCACAAGTTACATGATTAAAAATTTTTTAAGAATCTTTTTAGTTTTATCAATACTCATAATTTTTGTTATTTCATACTTAAGTATCTTTGGAATAAAAACAAATAAATTTAATGAATTGATTGGATCTCAAATATCTGAATTAGATGATAGGTTAGATATAGATTTGCAGGACGTTTTTTTTAAAATAAATCTTAAACAAAGAAGTTTTTCTTTAAATAGCAAAAATATAAAATTAATTATTCTTAAGGAGAGTCAAGAATTCGCTAATGTAGACATTTTAATAAGCTTAGGATCCTTAATTAACAAAGATAAGAAAATAAAAAAAATGATAATTAATTCAAAAGAAAACGAAATTAGCAAACTTTTAAAATTTGTCAGAACATACAAAATAAATATTCCAGTTTTATATTTAGAAAATAGCATAACAGACGGTGATATTATTTATAATATAATTGTTAAGTCTAAAGATAAAGTTTTAGATCAAATTGAAATAAATGGAAAAATAAGGAATACAAATTTTAATTTGCTAGGAAAAGAAAAATTAGAAAATGTTAATCTTGATTTTATCTATTTAAATAAAAGTTTAGAAATTAATAATATAGATTTAAATTATAAAAATACCAATTTTCTTAGCAAAAAAATTATAGCAAAAATAAGCAAAAATTTAATAAGTGTAAAAGGAGATTTTAGAAATGAAATTAATCAAAATTTAATTTCAAATTTTAAAAATATTAATCTCAAAGATTATATTAAAGAAAAATTTATATTATCCTCAAAATCAAATTTTGAAATAACCTTAAGTAAAAAATTTAAAATAAAAAATTATAAACTGGATAGCAAAATAGACTTTAAAAATATAAATCTAATTTTAAAAGATATTGAAACTTATAATTATATAAAAAATTTTGATAATAAAATTATTCTAAAAAATGGAAAATTGAATATACAAATAGATAACTCAAACAATACAAATCTTAAATTTAAATCAAAATTTAATTTAAATAAAGATTTAGATTTTAAAGATATTTCATTAAATTACTCAAAGACAAAGTCATTTGAAAAATATGATTTTTATATTGATTTAACAGAATGTCAATTGAACTTTGATGAAATTAACTTTATTAAAAAATTGAAAGAGGAAATGTTTCTTAATTTAAATTTAGTTAAAAGCAAAAATATTTATGAGATAAAAAATTTAAAATTATTCAATGATAAAAACATGTTTAATTTAAATAACTTTAAATTAGGAAAAAATTTAAAAATTGAAGACTTTAGTTCTCTTGAGGCAAAATATTACAATAAAGATGATTTATTGAATGACATTTTAATTAAGAAAAAAAATAATAATATAAAATTGATTTCAAAAAAAATTGATATCAGTAAAAACATTGAAAAAAGCCTGAAAAGCACTAGTAATAATAATTTTTTAGATATTTTTGAAAATCTTAATTCCTTACTTAATATTGATATTAAATCAGCAAGACTAGATAATGAGCATGATTTAAAAAGTATTAAAGGCAAAACTTTAATCAAAAAGAATAAAATCGATGAAGCTAATATATCTGGCACATTTATAACTGGAAAAAATTTCATTTATACAAAAGATGATCTTAATGGGAAAAAAGTTACAACAATTTATTCAGACATAGCAGAACCTTTTGTAAAAAAATTTAAATTTATAAAAGGATTTGAAGATGGAAAATTAGATTATACATCTACAGAAATTAACAACGAACTATCAAACTCTGAATTAAGAATTTACGATTTTAAAGTTCAAGATATGCCAGTATTGACAAAACTTTTATCATTAGCTTCTCTAAAAGGTATTGCAGATTTGGCTACAGGAGAAGGTATTAGATTTAATGAATTTGATATGTTTTTTGAAAACTCAAAAGATTTAATAAGAATAAATGAAATTTATGCACTAGGTCCAGCAATTTCTATTCTTATGGAAGGATATGTGGAAAAGAATAATTTAGTAAGTTTAAGAGGAACTTTAGTTCCCGCAACAACGATAAACAAAACTATATCAAAAATACCTTTATTAGGAGAAATATTAGTTGGTGACAAAATGGGAGAAGGAGTCTTTGGTGTTAGTTTTAAAATAAAAGGTCCGCCAGATGATTTAAATACAACGGTAAATCCTATAAAAACCTTAACACCAAGATTTATTACCAGAACTTTAGATAAAATAAAAAAAGCTAATTAATTTCTATTTTAAAATGTTTTTTCTTTCCAATAGATAGCTTAAAATAATTTTTATTTTCTAAATTAATTGCAGGCACAAGCAAGTCATCTTCAATTCTTAAATTATTTATTTTTATTCCATTATTTTTAATTAATCTTTTAATTTCACTTTTTGAACTTTCTAATTTTGTAGATAAAATTAAATCTGATAAAGTTTTATTTTTCATTTCATCTTTACTAACAACAAATGAGGGCAGGCCTTCATCAGAAGAGTTTTCTGAAAATATTTTTGTTGCTTGTTTAAAACATTTTTTAGAATCTTCTTCTCCATGAAGCTTGGCAGTTGCATGATTTGATAATAAGATTTTTAGATCATTAATATTATCATTTTTTCTTTTTTCTATTTCTTCAACTGAAATATCAGTGAAGATTTTCAGAAATTTTATTATATCTCTATCATCTACGTTTCTCCAAAATTGCCAGTAGTCATATGATGAAACCAAATTTTTATCTAACCAGATAGCGCCACTTTCTGTTTTCCCCATTTTTGCTCCGGACGCTAGTGTTATAAGTGGTGTAGTTAAACCAAAAACCTCTTTAGAAGAATTTTTTTTTATAAGCTCAACACCATTTACAATATTACCCCATTGATCAGATCCTCCAATCTGAAGTAAACAATTATGTTTATTATTTAATTCTAAAAAATCATATGCTTGCAAAATCATATAATTAAATTCCATGTAGCTTAAAGATTGTTCTCTTTCTAAACGAAGCTTAACGCTGTCAAAACTAAGCATTTTATTAATTGTAAAATGTTTTCCTATATCTCTTAAAAAAGAAATGTAATTTAAGTTTTTAAGCCAATCATAATTGTTAACAAAAATTGGAGATGTATGTTTATTATCCGAAGGTAAAAATTTTTTTAAAATTTTTTCAATATTCTTGATATTTTTTTCTATCTTCTCTTCATCTAATATTTTTCTTGTTTTATCCTTGCCTGATGGATCGCCTATTCTTGTTGTTCCACCTCCTAACAAAACAATAGGTTGATGACCATATTTTTGAAGCAATCGTAAACACATAATTTGAAGTAAACTTCCGACGTGAAGACTTTCTGCTGTACAGTCGAAACCTATGTATGCTTTTATTTTTTGGTCATTGAGAATTTTGTTTAAACCATTATCATCAGTGCATTGATAAAAATATCCTCTATCATGGAATTCTTTTAAAAATTTATTCATATAGGTTAACTAGTTATACTTATTTATATATAATCAACAATCAATATGGATAAAACTATTAATGCATTAGGTTTAATGAGCGGAACATCAATGGATGGAATTGATGCCTCACTAATAAAGTCTGATGGAGAAAAAAATATTGAAATAATTGGTAATTTGTATCTCAAATACGACTCAGAATTGAAAAACTCACTTCATAAATTTTGTCAAAAAATAAATTCTTTAAAAGATTTAAAGGTAAATTTAGACGAATTTAATGTGCTTGAAAAAGAGATTACTATTAAGCATTCAGAGATAACATCAAAAATATGCAAAAAATTTGAATTCAAGCCTAAAATTATAGGTTTTCATGGACAAACAATTTTACACAAACCAAAAGAAAAATATTCTATCCAAATGGGTAATGGAAAGCTACTATCACAACTAGTAAATAAAGATGTTGTTTACCAATTTAGAAAAAATGACATAAATAACGGAGGCGAGGGAGCTCCACTAACGCCAATTTATCATCATTATTTAAAAACAAAATTAAATTTAGACAAGCCTGTTCTTTTTTTAAATATAGGAGGGATTGCAAATTATACTTTTTCAAAAGATGATTCTTTTTTTGCTAAAGATGCTGGCCCTGGAAATTATTTGATGGATATGTACATTAAAAAAACAACAAAATTTGATTTTGATAAAGACGGAAATATAGCTAGCTCTGGTAAAATAAATAATATATTAATTAACAATATTTTTGAACATGAAATTTATAATTCATCAAATAAACATTCTTTAGATGTAAAAGATTTTGATATAAATTTTGTTAAAAGCCTTTCCATCGAAGACGCATTAGCAAACCTAAATTTTTTTACCGCTAAGGTTATCTCGCACAATATTAAAAAAAATTTAAAAGAAGATTTTATAATTGTTTTATGTGGCGGTGGTAGAAAAAATAAAACTTTAGTATTAAATTTAAAGAAATTTTTGAGTAATACGATTTATAATATAGATAAATTTGATATTGACGGCGATTTTGTGGAGTCCCAAGCATTTGGTTATTTAAGCATTAGGACGCTTTTTAAAAAAGACATTTCATTTCCAAGTACCACTAATGTTGAAACACCTATTTCTGGAGGTGAAATTATTAAATCAACTTAAAATAAAGCTGATTCTTTAATTATATATTTATTTAAAGTTTTTTTTAAACTTTCTTCAGATTTTGAAAAAAAGTGATTTGCCTCAAAGATCTGATCAAATTGAATATTAATTCCTTTTTGAATAGAGAGCCTATTTTTTAGTTCATTTATTGAGTTTAAAGGAACTAACTCATCTTTTTTACCATGGACTATCATCCCAGATGTTGGACATGGACTCAAAAAAGTAAAATCATATACATTTGGTTGTGGTGAGATGATTACAAACCTATTTATCTCAGGTCTACGCATTAAAAGCTGCATAGCGATTAAAGATCCGAAAGAAAAACCTGCAATCCAACATTGTGAATTATCAAGGTTTTCTTTTTCAAGCCAATCCAAAGCCGCTGCTGCATCCGCTAATTCACCCTGACCATTATCAAATTCACCTTCACTTTTTCCAACACCTCTAAAATTTACCCTACAAACAGAAAATTTATTGTCCATAAAAGTGTTAAAAGTTTCTACAACTATTTTATTATTCATTGTTCCGCCATATTGTGGATGTGGATGTAAAATTAAAGCTATGGGCGAAGTACTTTTATTACTTTTATAGTACTTTGCTTCCAAACGACCAGCTGGTCCTGGTATAAAAATTTCAACTACTTTATTTTCCATTGTTATTGCTAATTAATTTCAAAAAAACATTATATTTTTCTACCAAAATAGAGCGGCAAATTGCAAGTGTTAAAATAGATGGAATACTTGACTAATTTAGTCGGGTATATATATAAATGGTGAAAATAAAGGATTATGCGGTTAAATACAAAATCAAGATATGCAGTAATGGCACTTGCCGATTTGGCGAGATTCAAAGATAACAAGCCAATTAGCTTAAGAGACATCTCTTTAAGACAAAGCATTTCTTTGCTCTACTTAGAGCAAATTTTTTCAAAATTAAAAAAAAATAATATCGTTAAAAGCGTTAGAGGAATTAATGGAGGATATGTTTTAATAAAAAATCCTAAACAAATCAAAATTTCAGAAATTTTTTTAGCATTAGATGAAAATTTAAAAACTATGGGGTGTGAAAAACATTCAAAAACAGGATGCAATGGTAGATCTGCTAAGTGCATAACTCATAATTTATGGGATGAGCTAGATATTTATATAAACACTTTTTTTGAAAATAAAAATTTAGATGATTTAATTAGAAATTAAAAAAAATGAGAGAAAAAGAATTAGAAAAATTGAAAGATTATAAATATGGTTTTTCAACTGATATTGAAAATTTTAAGGCTCCGAAAGGCCTTAATGAGAAAGTTATAAGGTTTATTTCAAAAATTAAAAATGAGCCTCAATGGTTACTTGATTGGAGATTAAAAGCATTTGAGAGATTAAAAGTTCTTAAAGAACCGAATTGGCAAAAACCCAAATATCCAAAAATAAATTATCAAGATTTATATTACTATTCAGCCCCCAAAAGTTTTAAAGAAAAACCAAACAATCTTGATGAATTAGATCCAAAACTTTTAGAGACTTATAAAAAACTTGGTATACCTCTTCAAGAACAAAAAAGATTAAACGGTATTGCAGTTGATGCCGTATTTGACTCAGTATCTGTCGCAACAACTTTTAAAGACAAGCTTAATGAAAAAGGTGTTATTTTTTGTTCTATATCTGAGGCTGTTCAAAAACACCCTGAATTAGTTAGAAAATATCTTGGTACTGTAATTCCATTAACTGATCATTTTTTTGCTACATTAAACTCTGCAGTTTTTACAGATGGTTCGTTTGTTTACATTCCACCTAGAGTTAAATGTCCAATGGAACTTTCAACATATTTTAGAATAAATGCATCAGATACAGGACAATTTGAGAGAACTTTAATTATTGCCGATAAAGGAAGTTATGTCAGTTACTTAGAAGGGTGTACAGCTCCTATGAGAGATGAGAATCAATTACATGCAGCAAATGTTGAGCTTATTGCCTTAGATGATGCGGAAATTAAATATTCAACAGTACAAAACTGGTACCCAGGAGACAAAGATGGAAAAGGTGGCATTTATAATTTTGTTACTAAGAGAGGACTTTGTAAAGGAAATAATTCAAAAATTTCATGGACGCAAGTGGAAACAGGCTCTGCAATAACATGGAAGTATCCAAGCTGTATACTGCTTGGAGATAATTCATCAGGAGAGTTCTATTCAATAGCAATAACAAATAATCATCAAAAAGCTGATACCGGCACTAAAATGATACACATTGGAAAAAATACAAAAAGTAAAATTATATCTAAAGGTATAAGTGCTGGATATTCTGATATGACTTATAGAGGTCTAGTAGACATTTCTCAAAAAGCTATAAATTCTAGCAACTATACTCAATGCGATTCTTTATTGATGGGCAATAAATGTGGCGCTCATACAGTGCCTTATATTAAAAATAAAAATTCACAATCAACAATAGCTCACGAAGCAACCACATCTAAAATTAGTGAGGAACAACTTTATTATTGTCAACAAAGAGGACTAAATTCAGAGGAAGCTGTTGGTTTGATTGTTAATGGATTTTGTAAAGAAGTATTACAGCAATTACCAATGGAGTTTGCTGTCGAAGCTCAAAAATTAGTAGGTATTAGTCTTGAAGGAAACGTTGGTTAAATGTTAAAAATAAGCAATTTAAAAGCAAATATTGATAAAAAATCCATATTAAATGGGTTTAACCTTGAAATTAAAGCGGGTGAAGTTCATGCAATTATGGGTCCAAATGGATCAGGCAAAAGCACATTATCAAATATTTTATCTGGAAAAAAAGGTTACGATATATCTGGTGAAATATTATATGAAAATAATAACCTTTTTGACCTAGAGACAGAAGAGAGAGCTCACAAAGGTATATTCTTAGCATTTCAGTATCCTATAGAAATACCAGGTGTAAATACAAATATTTTTCTCAAAACGTCTTTAAATGCAATTAGAAAAGCAAGAGGTGAAAAAGAACTTGATGCGATTGAATTTCTTAAACTTGTAAAACAAAAAACAAAAGAACTAAAATTTGATGATGAAAAATTGAATAGACAGCTGAATGTTGGTTTTTCTGGAGGTGAAAAAAAGAAAAATGAAATTTTGCAAATGTCAATTTTGAATCCAAAATTATCTATACTGGATGAAACGGACTCTGGATTGGACATAGATGCATTAAAGATAGTAGCTGATGGAGTTAACTCTTTAAGAAAAAAAAATAACTCTTTTTTAATTATTACTCATTATCAAAGATTATTAGATTATATAAAACCAGATTTTGTTCATGTTTTAATGAATGGAAAAATAATTAAGTCAGGTGGTCCAGAATTGGCATTAGAACTAGAAAAAAAAGGATACGAGAATTTTAATTAAATGGAAAAAAGAATAAAAATTGATTTTGAGAAAACATTCAAAAATAATTCACGTAGAGAGGATATAAATTTTAGAAAATTATATTTAAAAAAATTTTTAAAAGATGGATTTCCTAGTAAAAAATTAGAAAATTGGAAATTTTCCGACCTTAATCAGATTATAAATAATCATATTGGAGGCTTAAATTTTTATAATAACTTTTCAAAAAAAAATAAAATTAATAATTCAATTTTTATAAACGAATTTGAACATAATAAAATTATTTTTATAAACGGCAAACTTGAAGAAACGGATTTTAAATTTGAGGAAAAAAATAAAATTAAGCTATCTATCAAAACAAAAAAAGATGAAAAAAAATCAGACGCCAACTCACTTGAAAGTCTGAATAATGCTTTAAATAGCAATTGCTATAAAATATCAATAAAGAGTAATTATTTTGCAAAAAAACCATTAGTTGTTTATCACATTACAAATGGTGAACTAAAATTGACCAACATTAACTTACAATTAAATTTTTCATTAGAAAAAAATAGTTCATTAAAAATAATTGATATTTTCAATGATGACTCTGAAAAAAATTTTGTAAATATATTTTATAATTTTGATTTAAAACAAGATGCAATTTTAAAAAATTTTAAAATAGATAAGATCAGAAATAATAATATTAAATATTCTTATAATAACATTGAACAGGATGAAAACAGTGTTTCAGAAACTTTTATTTTATCATGTGGATCTAAATTTATGAAAAATGAAATCAACTGCAATTTAAATGGTAAATACTCTTCGGCGTTTGTTAATGGAATATTTTCTTTAAATAAACAAAATCATCATGAAATAAGAACAAGCGTTAACCATTTAACTGAAAATACAAAGAGCTATCAGTTAATTAAAAGCGTTTTAGACGATAATGCAAAAGCTGTATACCAAGGAAAAATTTATGTTAATTCACAAGCTCAAAAAACTGACGGATATCAATTAAGTAAAGCAATACTTTTAAACGAGTCTACAGAATTCAATGCAAAACCAGAATTGGAAATTTATGCTGATGATGTTAAATGTTCTCATGGTTCTGCTTCAGGAAGTCTTAATGAAAGTTCAATTTTTTATTTAAGATCCAGAGGTTTAAGTTTTAAAGAAGCAAAAAATCTTTTAATAAACGGATTTTTACTTGATGTAATTGAGAAAATTACTGATGAAGAAATTAAAATTTTTATTAAGAAAACCATGGGATTGAAACAATGAATATCGATAATATCAAAAAACAATTTCCAATTTTTAATTACAAAATTAAAAATAATGATCTTGTTTATCTTGATAGTGCTAACTCATCACAAAAACCACAAGTGGTAGTAGATAGAATTTATAATTTTTATACAAAAGAGTTTGCAAACGTTGGTAGAAGCGTTCATTATTTAGCGGTAGCAGCTACAAATTTATATGAAAATACAAGACTTTTAGTGCAAAAATATATCAATGCCAAAGATCCAAATGAGATCGTTTTCACAAAAGGTGCTACTGAAGCAATCAATTTGGTTGCTAATACTTTTGGTCAAAAATTTTTAAAAGAAGGTGATGAGATTTTACTAACTGAACTTGAGCATCATTCAAATTACGTTCCATGGCATTATTTAAGAAAAATAAAAGGTATTAAAATTAAATTTGCGGAAATTAATGCAGATGGAGAAATTACGATTGAAAGTATAGAAAAAAATATAACTTTAAAAACAAAGATGATTGCAATTACACATGTATCAAATGTTACAGGTGCAATTTTACCTATAAAAGAGATCACAAAGTTAGCTCATAAAAAAAATATACCTATACTTATCGATGGTTGCCAAGGCGCGCCACATTTAAAATTAGACATGCAAGATATTGATTGTGATTTTTACGCTATATCTTGCCACAAAATGTATGGACCAACAGGTCTTGGAATTCTTTATTCTAAAAAGAAATGGTTAGATATTTTGCCTCCATACCAAGGTGGCGGAGGAATGATTAAAGAAGTTAAAAAAGAGGGAATTATTTTTGGAGATCTTCCAAATAAATACGAAGCAGGAACAATGGCCACAGCACAAGTAATAGCATTTGGAGAGTCTATTAAATTTTTAAATCAAATCGGAATTGAGAATATAGAAAAATATGAAAAAAAACTTATAATGTATGGAGAAGAAGTTTTAAGAAAAAATAATTCAGTTGAATTAATTGGAAATCCAAAAAATAGAGGATCTGTTTTAGCTTTTACTTTAGATGGAATACACGCTCATGATATTGCAACAATTTTAGATGAAGATGGTGTAGCTATTAGAGCCGGCCATCATTGTTGCCAAATTTTACACGACAAGTTAGGATTGCCAGCTACAGCTAGAGCATCACTTGGCGTTTATAATACCAAAGATGATATTGATAAATTAAATATGTCTATAAACAAATGCAAAAAAATATTTGATAGATAATGAACTTAAAAGAGCTATATCAAGAAATAATTTTAGATCATGGTAAGAATCCCAGAAATCTAAAAAAACCTGACAACTTTAACAAAGATGCAAAAGGACATAATCCTTTATGTGGAGATAAAGTGCATGTATTTTTAAAAATTGATGAGAATAAAAAAATATCAGACATAGCTTTTGAAGGAAGTGGTTGCGCTATATCAATGGCCTCAGCATCAATTATGACTGGCTTGATGAAAGAAAAAAAAGAATCTGAAGTAAAAGAACTTATAATTGATTTTTTAGAAATGATTAAAAAAAATACTGAGCTCCATTCAAAAAATTTAAAGGAGAATGAAAAAACTAAGTTAATGTCTTTGTCAGGAGTTAAACAATATCCAATGAGAGTGAAATGTGCTACATTAGCTTGGCATACCTTAACTTCTGCAATTAATAATTCGCAGATAGAAATAAATAGCGAGTCTATAGATTAATGAAAATAAAAGATAAAGTAATAGCAGAAATAAAAAAAATATATGATCCTGAGATTCCAGTAAATATATATGAATTAGGATTAATTTATGATGTCACTGTTGATAAAAATAACAAAGTTTATGTTAAAATGACTTTAACTTCACCTAATTGCCCAGTGGCAGAGAGTTTGCCAAATGAAGTAAAAAATAGTATTAAAGAAATTAAAGCTGTGAATGAAGTAGATCTTGATTTAGTTTGGGATCCGCCGTGGGACAAATCAATGATGTCTGAGGCAGCAAAATTAGAATTAAATTTATGATGAAACAAATAATTACACTAAGCGATAGTGCGGCAGAAAGAATTAAACAAATAATGTCCTCTGACAAAAATAATTCTGTTGGTGTCAGAATTGGAGTTAAAAGTGGTGGTTGTGCAGGAATGTCTTATGTAATGGAATATACAAAAACTTCTAATCCCAATGATGAAGTAATTGAAGACAAAGGAGTTAAAGTCTTTATAGCTCCTGGAGCTATAATGTATTTATTAGGCACTGAAATGGATTATAAAGCTGAAGAATTCTCCTCATCTTTTGTATTCAAAAACCCTAACGAAACTGAAAGATGTGGATGTGGTGAATCTTTTAAGGTATAATACAAAACTATGAGAGATACGAAACATTTAGAAAAGCACTCAAATAAGATTGCTGAAAGTAAAAAAGAAAAAGCTTTATTTAGAACTCAGCGTAAACCTGTTGAAGCTGGTGCTCATGGTACGCTTAACTACACAATCAAAAAAGGTGTAAATAAAAACAAAATTGCTGACGAAAAAATACTAAAAAGTAAAAAATAATTATTTTTAAGAACTATAATACATCTCAAATTCCATTGGATGTGGAGTGTGTTCTAAATTATATATTTCTTCAAATTTTAATGCAATGTAAGCATCAATCTGATCATCGGTAAATACATTGCCTTGTTTTAAAAAATCTCTAT
>Ga0187827_10000835_pt1 | contig 46719 bp, 39 predicted proteins | sample ETNtaG_39_FD_167969 | JGI IMG/M metagenome (GOLD analysis project Ga0187827, IMG submission 167969) | Marine microbial and viral communities from oxygen minimum zone, Eastern Pacific Ocean - ETNP2014_SV_150_PacBio MetaG (Illumina Assembly) | ecosystem: Environmental > Aquatic > Marine > Hypoxic...
GGCTTCATTGTGTTCCAAGCGGGTGACAAAACGGTTGTGACGAGGACTTGGCATGTCGTTCAAATGCGCTTGCAAGCGATCTACAATGTGTGGGTACTGGTCACATAACAGGCTCAAAGGCACCACACGGCGGGGCCCTAGTTTGATGTTGCCGCCATGAAAACGGACTTCACTGTCACCACCTAGGCCAATAGAGTAGACCTTCACGGTTTCTACCATGGGTTGCCAATCACCTACTCGAGCGCCTTCACTAGCAAGTTCTGGTTGGCCGTCGGTGACAATAGCGATGTCGGTGGTTGTGCCACCCATATCCGAAATGATGGCGTTTTTTGCTCCTGACATGGCGCAGGCACCAATAACACTCGCGGCAGGACCAGAAAGTATGGTGGTGACTGGGTGCACCAAGGCGGTGTTGGCGTTAACAATGGAGCCGTCTCCCTTAACAATCATTAAGGGGGCGCCAATATTAAGTTCTTTAAGAATGGCTTCAACGGCTTCGATGAGTGCCTGTATGAAAGGAATCATGCGGGCGTTGAGACTGGCTGTAAGGGCGCGCCTTGGTGCACCCAAGCTGGTAGCTAGTTCGTGGCCACAGGTAACAGGCATACCGGTTAATTCGCGTACCAGTTCCTGCAATCGCACCTCATGACTGGGGTTACGAACGCCAAACTGAGCGGATACCGAAAACGCAGAAACCTTGTTCTTGTTGGCTAAAATAGCCGCCCGAGCGGCGTTTTCATCCAATGGGCTCACCTGACGACCAGATGCATCATGGCCTCCGGCAAGGCGAATAATTTGTTCGTCCTCGAGAATATCTTGTAAGCCACTCTTGCTAACTTGCGCTTCACTAAGGCCGGCTAGTAGCGCACAAACAGGAGCGCCATTGCCTTCCACTACCGCATTGGTTGTGAGGGTGGTGGAGAGGGATACTAGCTCTATATCGGTCAAGAGTTGGGTAGGGATTTTGTGCAAAGACTCACCAATGCCTATGGTCAAGTCATGGCGAGTGGTCAGGCTTTTGACGGCCACTAATACATCATTGTTATCGTCGACTAGCACGGCGTCTGTGTAGGTGCCACCGGTGTCAATACCTAATCGTAGGGCCATTCTTTCACTCTCTGTTGTGTTACGTCGTTAGGAGGACAAACTGGCTGCCAATTTATCTACTTGCGCATGCTAATGCAAGGAGACGTCGGTTACCTAGGTAAGCGCGGCATTTGACGATGCAAATGCGGCATCGGGGGTGCTGCATGCATGCATTAGACAGTTTGGCCTTGTGATCAACACATTGTCATCGGTCTTGTGTTTGGCTTGGCCAGCTAATAGACTGCCCTCTTAATCTATTTCAAAGAACATATAGCGGAACAAATATGGCACAAATAGCATTTATTGGTTTAGGCGTGATGGGGTACCCCATGGCTGGGTATTTAGCTGCCGCAGGGCATCAGGTAATTGTCTATAATCGCACGACCAGTAAGGCCCAAGCTTGGGTTGCTGAACATGGTGGTGCTTGGGCGCCAACGCCTGCTTTGGCGGCTCAAGGTGCTGATGTTGTGTGCTGTTGTGTTGGCAACGACGATGATTTACGCAGTGTGGTGTTGGGCGCAGAGGGTGCCTTTGCTTGCATGGCACCAAGCAGTCTATTTATTGACCATACTACAGCGTCAGCAGAGGTGGCTCGGGAATTAGCAGCAGAAGCGACTCGGTTGCAAATTGGTTTTGTCGATGCTCCGGTGTCAGGTGGCCAAGCGGGTGCCGAGAATGGCCAATTGGCTATTATGTGCGGTGGTTCTGATGGTGATTACGGGCGGGCCGAAAAGATCATGGCCGCTTATGCTAAAAGTATGACTCACTTGGGTGCTGTAGGCGCAGGGCAACTGACTAAAATGGTCAATCAAATATGTATTGCAGGTTTGGTACAGGGCTTATCGGAGGGGGTGGCCTTTGCTGTCAATGCTGGCTTGGATGCCAAACAGGTCTTTCAGGCTATCGGGGCTGGTGCGGCGGGCTCTTGGCAAATGGCCAACCGCAATAACACCATGGTTGATGATGAATTTGAATTTGGTTTTGCCGTTGATTGGATGCGCAAAGACTTAGGAATCTGCATGGATGAAGCACAGCGCAACGGTTCCGACCTAACGGTAACTAGATTGATTGATAGTTACTACGAGCAAGTGCAAGCCATGGGCGGCAACCGCTGGGATACTTCGAGTCTTTTGAAGCGGCTACCACGGAAGGACATAGCATCGTAAGTTGTTAGCTGGGCCTTCAAGGGTGCACTACAATGCCTGTCTGGCAGGTACCGGCCCTAAGGCAATGCTATTGCGACTGGTGTTCTCCCTCAACCACGCCTTCATTATCTTTTAGCGATGCGCCTGGCAAGTTTTGCAAGTCTTCCTGGGCGGCTAAATAAAGCTCGTCTGTGGGCACTTGTTGTGATGGTACAGGTACAAAGGGCTGCACCGGTTTTACAAAAATAGCTTGATGAATACGGCGGTAGATAGCAAAAGCCGCTAAGCTGCTGCTAGCCGTAAAGCTGAATAAAAATAGGGCCTGACTACCCACTATGTCGGTGAGCATGCCTACTAACATTGGCCCTGTGATGGCGCCTATGCCATAAATAATCAATATAGTACCTGTGACACTGACACGCAGTTTGGCACCGATAACATCATTAATTAGTGCTGAGCATAGGGAATAGAGCGTATACAAGAAGGCGCCATAAATAAAGGCCATAACTAATATCCACTGGGGCAAATAGTGAGCACTAAACACCATGCCCAAAGAGCAAATGGCGATTGCCACAGCCACGCCCGCTATGAGTATTCCGCGCCCCACATAGTCTGATAATCGCCCCAAAGGCCACTGTAAAATGAACCCACTGATTAACATAATAGCGGTAAAGTTAGCGGCCTGGCTGGCATTACCATACATGTTCATGGCATAAATGGGGGCCAAGGCATTGATGCTTGAGTTGATGGTGCCAGCGGTAAAAATGCCCACTACGGCCAAGGGACCCAAGCGCAGTACAGACAAAATTGACATGCGTGGGCCACGCTCCAATATGGGGGCCGATTGGCGAGTCAATAATACCGGTATCAAGGCCAATGAGAAGATAATGGATGCTAGGCTAAAGAGGTGAAATTCGCTAATATCACCTAACTTTAGCAACATCTGGCCACTGCCATTGCCTAGATAATTCACCATCATATAGGTGGCTAGTACACTGCCGCGGTATTGGCTGCCACTGCGCTCGTTGATCCAGCTTTCGGTGACTATTAGCATACCCGCGGTGCAAAAACCGGAGACTAAACGCAAGGCCATCCAGGGTAATAGATCAATAAATATAGCGTGCATAAGTGCCGCTACAGACAACATGGAGGCAAAGGCAGCGAAAGCGCGAATGTGCCCCACACCGGCCACCACACGACCCGCATAAAGACCACCAATTAGCATGCCTACAAAGTGGCTGGACATGATCATACCCACATAGGTGGAACTCATGCCTTCTTGGTTGGCGCGCAGTCCTAGCAGCGAATTAAATAGGCCGTTGGCAAGCAATAACAAACCAAAGCTAAGTAATAGAGCGAAAATCGAGCGAAATATGGCAAACACTGCCTAGTGTCCAATATAGGTGGGGGCTAAAAGTAAGTATATCGGTGCCTTACGAAATAAACAGCATTAAAGCGTCAAGTTAAGTCCAGTTTGTTTATATAGTGCATGGACTCAGCCAAAGCTTATGTTGCTAAAGCTTAGCCAAGGGCGTGTGTTTACGTTTATCGCTGCTTGGTAAACGTTGGTATGTGCGCTTATAACATTGGCTGAAGTGGGAGGTGGACTGAAAACCGCATGCCATGGCAATGTCCAGTATACTCATGTCGGATTGTTCTAACAGCAAGCGGGCTTTTTCCAACCGCAGCTTTAAATAATATCGGTTGGGTCTTTGATCCAAATGCTCTTTAAAAACGCGTTCCATTTGTCGCTGTGACATGCCCACATCTTCGGCTACCTGCTGGCAGCTTATCGGCTCCTCGATGTGTTTTTTCATGACCTGTATAGCTTTGGCCAATCGCGGGTGTTTCATGGATACGCGGGCACCGAGTGCAATACGTTGTTGTTCATGGGCTGGGCGAATGTCAGGATGAATACACTGGGCTGCCACCTTGTTAGCCAGTTCAGTGCCATGCTGGAAGGTGATCAGTTGCAGCATCATATCCAGAGCCGCTGTACCACCAGAACAGCTCATTCTCTGGCCATCAAACTCGTAGATGTCGCTGGTTATATTGAGTTTGGGGTATTTTTCTTTAAACCCATCTATAAATTCCCAGTGAGTAGTCCATGTCTCATCGCCCAGAAGCCCTGACATGGCCAGTATAATCGTGCCGCCAGAGGTGGCCCCCAACAAGATGCGTCGCTGTTTTATGCGGGTTAGCCAGCGGGCGATTTCTTTGGTGTGGTAAAGATTGGCATCTTTACTAGCAACCACTATGAGCCCGTCCAGATGCTCGGTATCATTGCGCCGGCGAGTAGGTTGCAGCTCTATGCCATTGCTCGGCACTACACCCTGGTCATCTAAGGTATATAAGTCCCAGTGGTAGAGGTCTTGTTTAGCCATACGATTGGCCATCCGTAATGGGTCGATGGTGGCTGCAAAGGACAGTAGTGCAAACTCTGGAATTAATAAAAACCCCATATTAAAAGTTCGTTTGCTTTCACTCATAACATGAATCTCTCGGTTCCTGGGAGGAATCCTTGTGGCTATTCTTGGTACACCAACCACTGCTGTGATAACCAGTAGTAATTGCTTTGTCCCCAAATGGGCGATGTGCAATTATAACGACTGCGACCAGCAGGCAAGGCCGCACTGGCGCTAACCTGCCAGTGTTGTTTGTCTTGCCATATGGGTGTTTCTACAGCACCTAGAATAAAGCAGCGTACCTGATCGCGCACGCCTTTTCTTTCTTGCCTAAGCATAGAAATAGACAGTGTTGGTGGGTTGGCATTGGCTTCATCTAAACGAATTACCGGTTCTGGAAACCCTTGATAATCAACCGGCATAGGTTGGGAGGCGAGTTTCAGCTTTAGGGTTTTCAGGTTGCTGTAGGGGCCGGCTGCGGGAAAACGAGGTAGGGCTTGCCAGTCAGAAAACGCGGCAATACCCCCAGATTGTTGCCCAAAGGCTAGATAACCACGCTCTTTTAGAGCTTGTTTGAGGGCTAAGTTGTATTCGCCATAAGGGTAGGCGAGCCACTTATTTGTGGGGCCGGTTTCTTGCTCCAAACGCTGTTGCGCGAAGGCTATATTGGCTAGGGTGTCTTGCAGCCATTGTTGATTATAGGTTGGTTTTCTTACTAGGTAATCATGGTCTTTGGTGTGGTTGGCTAGTGTACCGCCTCGTTGTTTCATGTCACGCAGCATATCCCATGTCATAGCTATACGGTTATTTTGGTCAATGGGGTCAGTATTAACAAAGACCGTAAAAGGGTAGTCATATTGCTCCATAATGGGCAAGGCATTGGTGTAGATGTTGCGCCAAGCATCATCAAAGGTAATGGCCACACTCTTGGTGGGTAGTTCGTCCCCGGCTTGTATGCTACTAATAGCTTGTCCAAGATCAACTACTTGGTAACCATTGTCATGCAGGTAGGCCATGTGGGAAGCAAATTCTTGCGGTGATAAAGACGTGGAGCGTGGTGTGTTAGCACTAACGTGATGGTATAGCAGCACATTAACATGCTGATCAGCTTGTACGGGTTGAGCCAGTAGCATGAAGGCCATGCAGTAGCTAAGTGCTTGCATCAATTGTGTCATATCAGGGTGGTGATCATAGTGGTATCGTGGACTTATTATACGCCACTTATAGGGCAATATGTTATAGTGCATTTACCGATAGATAGTCGACGCCACTGATCATTAGGTAGTTATCAAAAATATGGGCCAGCCCGCAGTTTGTATATGTCCACAGCCTTCATTAGGTTTTTTCTGGTTCCACAATCGAGTTTTAAGATGAATGCCATCCGCACGATGCCCCCATTGTACAAAGGGGCTATCTTGATTATTCTTTCAGAGCTGGCCTTGGTGACCACTGGCATGATTATTCGTCATTTGGTCAGTCTGGGCATCGAAACAGAAATGTTAGTACTGGCGCGTAACTTGCTGGCCTTGTGTATATTATTGCCTTGGGTACTGCGTGGTGGTTTAAGGGCTGTTCATACACATCATGTAGGATTGCATTTTGCGCGGGCCGCGGTTGGCATGTGTGGCATGTATTGCTTGTTCATTTCGTGGGGACATCTGCCCTTGGCGCAGGCGGCTTTAATTAAACAAACGGCGCCTTTTTTTATCCCCTTAGTGGCCTGGTTTTGGCTGCGTGAGCAGATCACTCCTATGACCGTTTTGTCCATTGGTATTGGCTTTGTAGGCATTTGGTTAATCTTAGATCCTCAAGATGAAGTGCCTTGGATTGCGCTGTTAGCCCTATTTGGTGCGGCATTGGGCGGCACGGCCAAAGTAGTGATACGCCGCATGCGGGCCACTGAATCCAGTGTTGTGATTGTCTTTTATTTTGCCTTATTTGCTACCTTGATATCGGCCGTGCCAGCTTTGTTAGTGTGGCAAACACCCAGTTTATTAATTGTGGCTTGGATGTTACTGATGGCCGGTACAGCCACCTTGGCGCAGCTGCTATTGAGCAAAGGATATGGTTATGCTCCGGCTGGACAATTGGGGCCTTTTACTTATGCGTCGGTGGTTTTCGCCGCCATTATGGGCTATCTACTATGGCAGGAGTCGTTAAGCATACAGGCCCTATTTGGCATTTGTTTAGTGGTGCTAGCTGGCGTGGTGCTTATGGTTGGCCCAAGGGTGGTGAAACGTGTGCTAGGCAGGCACACTAAAATATAAGTCCGAGCCGCAATTTAGTCCGGGTATTTTTCGCTACATAGTTGGCCACCAATGGCGAAATCATGTTTGGCAACATCTTTGAAAAGAATATTTACCGCTTCGGGGTTGCCGCCTGCCGTTTGGCAAAAACCCTCAGTCAGGGTTTTCGCTATCTCTCGTTTTTGTTCAATACTGCGGCCTTCAAACATTTCGACAGTAATAATGGGCATTTGATTTACCTGTAATGGTTGTTTAGTAAGTGGATAGTAACTGAATTGCGTTGGCTAGAAAAGTGCTTATCAAAAGCGCTAGTTGAGCGCTTAGTCATGTTTTATGAGACGCTGGCGTGTGCAATGACACGCCAAGCTAGAATCATGATTCCGTCGCTGGCTGATAACTTGAGGTAATTTTTTCTGGCTACTGGATAGCGCTTCAGGTACATTGCACGATCGAGCTGCTTCGCACGAAAGAGTTAGAGGCTGATTAGTGTTTTCTTGTAGGGGTCGATAATGCGTCAATCACGCCCATTGTTGGGTATATTATTGATGTTGGTAGCGATGGTGCTAGTGCCTATTTTGGACATTTTTGCCAAGCTGCTCAGTGCCGAATACAGTGTCTTACAGGTTACTTGGGCAAGATTTTTGTTTCATACCCTGTGGCTGATTCTGTTGCTATCGGTACTGGGGAGAAAATGGTGGAAATTACCTAAAAATCCAGGCCAGCAATTTATGCGTAGCATGATGCTCACCTTTACTACCTTAACATTTTTTATGTCAATTGCTGACAATCCAATACCCACCGCCTTAGCATTGTTGTTTGTGTCGCCATTGGTGGTGGCTATGATCGCGCCCATGTGGCTTGGTGAGAGCTTTGATTGGCGCCGTTTGTTTGCGGTAATCATCGGCTTTATCGGTGTGCTAGTGGTATTGCAGCCCACCTCGGCGGCATTTAAGCCCAGCTTGCTGTGGGCCCTGGTAGCTGGATTTGGTTATGCTTTCTATTTGATGGCTACTCGCAAACTTAGCAGAGGTGGTGAGTCATCTCTAGCCACCTTGTTACACACGGCGGCAGGTGGCTTATTGGTGCTAACGCCGATGATGATACCGAGCTGGACCCTACCAACCATGCAAGGCTGGTTTATGATGGCGGCCATGGGTTTTTTTGCTGCCTCAGGGCATTTTTTAATCATCAAGGCTTGTGAATATGCCTCGGCTTCGCAGCTTAGCCCGTTTAATTATTTTGAAATTGTCGCCGCGACGCTGCTAAGCTATGTGTTATTCGACTTTTGGCCTGATCTATTGGTATGGACGGGTTTGTTGATTATTGCTTTAAGTGGTTTGTACATAACCTTGCGTGAAGTACAAGAGAATAAGACTTAGCCCTTAAAAGGGATGGAGCCTATTCTACTCGTTCATTGAACAAAGGACTCAGGATGAGAGCGTGGAACAAAAAGGCAGTAAAACTTATTCAAGCAGATTTTCAAAGGTCTGCTGATACACATTTACTGAAACTGGATATCCCCAGCTATGCTGGCATTGATTTTTATTTAAAAGATGAAAGTCGCCATCCTACGGGTAGCCTCAAGCATCGTTTGGCGCGCTCCCTATTTCTGTATGCCTTATGCAATGGCCAGATTACTGAAGATACGCCGGTTATCGAGGCATCATCTGGCAGTACAGCGGTTTCTGAGGCTTATTTTGCGCGTCTAATTGGTGTTGATTTCTATGCGGTAATGCCGCGTTCTACCTCGGCCCAGAAAATCAGTCTTATAGAGCGCTACGGTGGCCAATGCCATTTTGTTGATTGTGCTACCCAGATGCATGGGGCGGCTAAGCAGTTGGCGCAGGACAAGGCTGGGGTTTTTATGGACCAGTTTAAATATGCCGAGCGCGCGACAGATTGGCGAGGTAACAACAACATTGCCCAGAGCATCTTTAGCCAAATGCAAGAAGAGCCCCATCCTATTCCCTATGCGGTGGTAATGTCCGCTGGCACGGGTGGTACCTCAGCCACGATAGGTCGTTACATCAGGTACCAAGGCTACGATACGCAATTGTGGGTGGTCGATCCGGATAATTCAGCATTTTACCCGGCTTATATGAATGGTGACATGAGCCACAGGACCGGTAAGAGTAGCCGCATTGAAGGTATTGGTAGGCCCAGTGTCGAAGCATCATTTGTGCCTGGTGTCATTGATGATATGTTGCAAGTGCCTGATGAGTGCAGTGTTGCGGCGATGCGCTGGTTGCATGAGCATACGGGCCATATGGCAGGACCATCTACAGGGACTAATCTATGGGGCTTGCTGCTCGTTGCGGACCAAATGCGACAGCATGGGCATGTAGGTTCAGTGATCTCGCTTATGTGTGACGCAGGCGAACGCTACCTTGATACCTATTACAATGATGTCTGGGTGGCTGAAAATATTGGTGATATCAGCACGGCAAAGGCGAGGTTAGAGCAGTGGTTGGTCTAAATGACGCCGATTTAGGTGCTGAGCACCTGCGGGGCACCGCATTGTTGCTCAACGTCAGTGCCCTATGCCTGATGGCTAGTCTTGAGAAGGCTGCATGTTGGCCAAATCGTAGGGAGTGGCCTGGTAGACACAGTAGTTCAACCAGTTGCTAAAGAACAAGTAAGCGTGACTACGCCAGGTAGCCCTAGGTGTTTTTGAAGGATCATCGTTGGGGAAATAGTTTACTGGAATAATGGGGTTAATACCGGCGGCCAGGTCGCGCTGATACTCTTCGGCTAGGGTCATGGCGGAGTACTCAGGGTGCCCGGTCAGGTATACTTGGCGTCGGTCTTCGCTAGCCATAATATAAACACCGACTTCATCGGATTGAGCTAGAATTTCCAAATCGGTATGCTTTTGCATGAAGTCCACAGGGAAGTGGGCATTGCGTGACGCTGGTGCTTTAAATTCATCGTCAAAACCACGGGTTAGCGGGTCATGTTTTTTGCTCAACTGGTGCGTGTATACGCCGGACAGCTTGGGTCGGGTTTGCTTGGGCAATTGGTAGAGCGATTGCAACGCGGCTTGGACTGCCCAACATAAGAATAGGGATGAGGTGACATGCTCACGGGACCATTGAATAACCTCATTTACAGCCGGCCAATAGACCACATCTTCAAAGGCAACCAAACCTAAAGGGGCGCCCGTGACGATCAAACCGTCATAGTTGTTATTTTTAATTTCCTCGAAACTACGATAGAAGCTGTTTAGGTGGCGTGTCGGTGTGTTTTTGCTTTCACGCATGTCAATACGCAGGAGGGTTATATCGACCTGTAAAGACGAATTGGAAAGTAGACGCATGATTTGGTTTTCGGTTTCAATCTTCTTAGGCATCAGGTTTAGCAGTACCACTTTAAGTGGTCGAATGTCCTGATGTAATGCGCGCGTTTCGGTCATTACGAACACATTTTCCTTTTGCAATACACTAGTAGCGGGTAAGGCGTCTGGAATGCGAATTGGCATGACATGTCTCTGATCAAATTGGGAAACGTAACAGGATACCCTGCGGCCTGAGGGCTGTCTATTCTTAAAATCGATTACTTATACAACTAGCGCTGCAAAAAATGCTTTTTACTTCGACTAACTAGTTTGGTTTATTGATCCAAGTAAAGTTACTAGCAAAAAAACTACACGAAATACGACATCGGGGTTTGAAATTAGGTAAGCCATGGATATATACTGCGAGACTGACTGCAGGATATCTGCGGGCTGTAGGCGCTTTATTTGTTATCAATTCAATACTCGTAATTTAATAGATGAAGCGATAACCCAGTGTGGTATGTGTTGTTATCAACATGATAGATGCTCGCTACTTATCGATGCCTAAAAACACAATTATAAAATCCCGGAGGAATGGGAATATGCAAAAAATGTTCAAAAAGACTTTGCTGGCTGCTGCTGCTGCTACACTACTGTCTGGTGCAGTCCAGGCCGAAGTTAAAGTAGGTATTATCTTGGGCTTTACCGGCCCAATCGAATCTTTGACGCCTACCATGGCGGATGCCGCTGAATTAGCTTTCGCCGAAGCTTCTAATTCTGGCAATCTGCTTGGTGGTGAAACAATCACTGCCGTGCGTGGTGACTCTACTTGTATTGATGCGTCAGCGGCGACAGCTGCTGCAGAACGTTTGGTTAACTCTGATGGTGTTGTCGCCATCATGGGTGCTGATTGCTCCGGTGTTACTGGTGCTATCGCTAAAAACGTTGGTGCACCTAATGGTGTAGGCATGATCTCCCCATCTGCTACTTCTCCTGGTTTGTCTTCTTTTGATGACAACGGTGTGTTCTATCGCACGGCGCCTTCTGACGCGCGTCAGGGTGTTGTTTTGGCTGAAGTTGTTCAGTCCCGTGGTATCGACACTGTCGCTGTGACTTATACCAACAACGACTATGGTAAAGGTTTGGCTGATGCCTTCGCCTCCGCCTTTAAGGCCATTGGTGGTAACATCACGATTGAAGCGGCTCACGAAGACGGTAAAGCTGACTACTCTGCTGAAGTAGGCGCGCTGTCTGCATCTGGAGCCTCTGAGCTGGTTGTACTTGGTTACCTTGACCAAGGTGGTCGTGGTATTATCCAAGGTTCTTTGGACTCCGGCGCTTTCGATCGTTTCATCTTGGCTGATGGTATGATCGGCGACTCGCTACTGACCGTAGATGGTGGCATTGAAGGTACCTTTGGTACTCTGCCTGGTTCAGAGTCTGCTGGTGCCAAGATGTTTGCTGATGTAGCTGCTGCTGGCGGTGCTGCAACTGGTCCATACGCTGCTGAATCTTACGACGCAGCGGCACTTATCGCTCTGGCTATGCAAGCAGCTGGTTCTAGTGATCGTGCTGGCATTGTTGCTAACATTGCCAACGTTGCAAACGCTCCTGGCGAAATTATCCTACCTGGCGAAATTGGCAAGGGACTGGAGATTTTGGCTAATGGCGGTCAAGTTAACTATGAAGGTGCAACCAACGTAGAATTTGATGCCAATGGCGACCCTGCCGGTTCCTATAAGGAAATGGAAGTGAGCGGTGGTGAGTTCACAACGATTAAAGTTCACTAATATGTAGGTTGGGGTTTACCCCGGCAAGACATAATAAAAGCCTGGCTATTTGGTCGGGCTTTTTTGTGCTTGTTGGTTTATGATTTAGGCAATGCTTCACCTAATGTCACACAACCAAGCAAACACCCTATGATTTGGCAACAATCTACCATTCAACTACCTCGCCACCAACGAGGCTTTCATTTGATTACCCATCATGTCGAAGATGCATTGCGCCACTTGCCGATACTGTCGACAGGGCAGGTAAACCTATTCCTGCAACATACCTCCGCGTCACTGACACTCAATGAGAACTGCGACCCCAGCGTGCGCCGAGATATGGAGCAGCACTTTTTGCGCTCTGTGCCTGAATCTACTCGCTTTTATGAACATGATGACGAGGGGCCAGACGATATGCCGGCCCATATAAAAAGCAGTTTATTAGGTGTCAATCTTACGATACCCATATCCAAAGGTCAGATGTTATTAGGCACTTGGCAAGGAATTTATCTAGGTGAGCACCGGCAATTTGGTGGCCAGCGTCGGATTATTTTGACCTTACAGGGCAGCTAGATGTTAGATGTCGTCTATCAAACTGATGAGTTGGTGGCTATTAATAAACCCAGTGGCTTATTGGTTCATCGCAGCCCCATTGATAAACGTGAGACACGTTTTGCGGTGCAGGAGTTGCGTAACCAGTTGGGTCAGCATGTATATCCTTTGCATCGTCTGGATAAGCCCACATCCGGTGTGCTGGTGTTTGCTTTAAGTGCTAGTGCAGCTAGTTTTTATGCGCAACAATGGCAGGATAATAAAGTGGCCAAGCATTATTTGGCTCTCACTCGAGGTTTTGCTCCTTCAAAGTGCGGTATCGACCACGCTTTGCGCCAAGAGGCTGATAAAGCGGCTGGCATTGCCGCTGGCGAAGAGCCTCAAGCGGCTTTTACCGATATTAATTGTGTCGCCCGCTATGAGGTGCCAGAGGCGCTAGATCGATACCCACAAACTCGTTTCACGCTGCTTGAATGTCGACCATTAACAGGACGTAAACATCAGATTAGACGTCATCTTAAGCACATAGCTCACCCTATCATTGGTGACAGTCGCCACGGCAAGGGGCCTTTAAATAGGGCCTGTGAGGCCTTTTTTGGTCATGGGCGCTTGTGGTTGCATTGCCAGCGTCTGGAGCTGACAGATAGGCAGGGTGGCATTATAGCAATAGAAGCCGCCTTGCCCGAAGATTTTGTTCGGGTATTAGCGCAATTGGCTTGTTTTGATGTGCCTGTGTAGGCCAGGCATGCGCCCAGCCTACAACTTAAAAGGGCGGTTACACTGAGTGTAAGCGTGTTTTTTCGGGAATAATACCCTTGGGCATAAATCGCATGGTAAGCAATAATACCAAGCCCATAATGGCCAAGCGTAGGTGGGGAGCACTTTTTAGCAGATGCTCGCGCAAACCACTGGTGCCATCAGCCATGCCACTGGTCACTAAGTCCATAAAGGCTATGGAGGCAGGTTCTGCCTCGATCCACATGAACCAAATAAAGAAACCACCAAATACGGCGCCCAAGTTGTTACCACTGCCACCGACAATGACCATTAACCATACCAAAAAGGTAAACCGCAATGGTTGATAGCTGGTAGGAGTAAACTGGCCGTCTAGGGTCACTAGCATGGCGCCAGCGATACCCACTACAGCACTGCCTAGAATAAACACTTGCAGGTGTTGTTTGACCACATTTTTTCCCATGGCATTGGCGGCTTCTTCGTTGTCTCGAATAGCGCGCATCATGCGGCCCCATGGAGAGTTCAAGGCGCGGATGGAGAGCCACAATACGACCAGCAAGATAACCACAAATAGGCCGGTAAAACACAGTTTTACAAAGATACTGGAGGACTGAATGATGAGTTCATTGAGGGCTTTTTGCTGGGCCGTACCAGTAAGGACGGACAAGCGATCACTGAACAGGTTACTGATCATGTCGGTAAACCATGGACTGTTTTGCAGGTTCAATTCCACAGGGACAGGGCGTCGGTCCATGCCCACAACGTTCTTTACACCTCGAGCCAACCAGTCTTCGTTCTTTAGAACAGCGATGATAATTTCAGAAATACCCAAGGTAGCAATGGCCAAGTAATCAGAGCGAAGGCCGAGGGTGATCTTGCCAATAACCCATGCCACACCAGCGGCCAGAAAACCGCCCAGAATCCAAGAGAATATGATAGGTAAGCCCATGCCACCCAAGAAGCCTTGGCTGGCGGGGTTGACGCCTTCAATGGCGTGCACAGCCGGGCCGTAGAAGCTATTGATCACAAAATAGGCGCCGATAAATAGCAGTATCATAGCGATGCGGCGTGGCTTGCCTGGGGCCACTGAACGATAGACTAGTATCGCCAATATGATCGTGATGACCACCAGAACAAAACTGGTAACCATACCTTGGCCGCCGACGGCCCAAGCTTCCAATATTGGTGCTTCAGAAACCAATACAGCAGCGAGGCCACCTAAGGAGGTGAAGCCCATGACGCCCAGGTTAAGCAGGCCGGCATAGCCCCATTGGATGTTAACGCCCAAGGCCATGACGGCGGAAATCAAGCATAGGTTTAAAATGGCTAACATTAATGACCAGGACTGGCCAAAACCAACACCTAATAGCAGTATCGCCATAAAGGCAAAAGCGAGGGGGGCGCGATTATCTTCATTAGTTAGTATATTCATTAGATAGTCTTCCCTTTAAAGATGCCAGTTGGTCGAATCAGCAGTACCACTACCAACAAAATAAAGGATACGGCGAACTTATAGTCTGTGGACAGGAATTGAGACAAGCCACTAGGTTCTAGGGATTCGGGCATGAGGTAAATGAGAAACTTCTTGTAGGCATAGGTCACCATGACTTCGGAAAAAGCAATGATGTAACCACCTACTACGGCACCGATGGGGCTGCCGATACCACCCACAATAGCGGCGGCAAACATGGGCAGCAGTAGCATAAAGTAGGTGAAAGGCTTAAAGCTCTTGTCTAGGCCATACAAGGTGCCTGCCACGGTGGCTAAGGTGGCGACGATAATCCAGGTTACCCAAACAACGCGGTCTGGGTTAATACCAGAAAGCAATGCCAAGTCCTCGTTGTCAGAATATGCACGCATGGCTTTACCAGTGCGGGTTTTCTGTAAGAAGTAGAAGAGGGCCGCGACAGCAGCTAGGGTAATTGCTACCGTGAGCACCTGCGTGGATTTTAGTGCCAAGCCTTCGTTGAGGCCAGTCATTAACTTAAATTCGCGAGGTCTGATGATGAATTTAACACCATCCATGAAGCGTTGATCCTCAGGGCCAATGATAAAGCGCACGATGGCGTTCATGACAAACATGACACCTGTGGAAACAATAACAAAAATTACTGGTGGGCTTTTCTTTTGGCGGTAGAATTGATACACCGATTTGTCAATAATCAAGCTTAAAATGATGGTGCCAACAATGGCAAAGGGCAAGGCCAATAGCGCTGTTGGAAGGATGCCAAAGCTGATACCTATGGACTGGAATAGCCAGGTAATCAGAATCACCAGCATGGTGCCAAAAGCCATCAGGTCACCATGGGCAAAGTTAGAAAAGCGCAAGATGCTGTAGATCAAGGTAATGCCTAAGGCGCCAAGCGCCAGCTGTGAGCCATAGGTCAAAGCAGGGATTAGTACAAAGTTAGATAACAGAACAAAAGCGTTAAGAATATCGGTAAAGTCAGGCATGGCTTAACCTCCCAAGAAGGTGCGGCGCACCACGGGGTCGGCCAGTAGTTCTTCACCACTGCCCGTGTGTTTGTTGGAACCCTGCACCAATACATAGCCTTTGTCGGCAATGTGAAGTGCTTGAGCAGCGTTTTGTTCAACCATCAGTACGGCCAAACCTTGTTTTTTTACTTCTAGAATACGATCAAACAATTCATCCATGACGATGGGGGAAACACCCGCGGTGGGTTCATCCAACATCAATACGGTGGGTTGGGTCATCATGGCTCGACCTACAGCCACTTGCTGTCGTTGGCCACCAGATAATTCCCCCGCATTTTGATAGCGTTTTTCTTTCAGGATAGGGAACAGGTCGTAAATTTGCTCCATGGTTTCGATAAAGTTATCGGTGCGCAGGTAAGCACCCATTTCTAGGTTTTCTTCGACCGTCATGCCAGCAAAAACATTGTTAGTTTGAGGCACGAAGGCGATGCCTTCTTTAACGCGGTCTTGGGGAGACATGGTGGTAATGTCTTTGTCCCCAATGGTGACCTTGCCCAAGCGCAAGTCAAGCATGCCTAGGCAGGCCTTCATGGCTGTAGATTTACCCGCCCCGTTGGGGCCGACGATAACAGCGATTTCGCCCTTGTCGACAGACACGCTGCAGTTGTTGAGAATGTCTGCGCCGCCATAGCCGCCAGTCATTTGGTTGGCTTCAAAATAGCTCATAGTCTAATCCGCCTATTTATTCTTCAGACCGCGGCCTAGGTAGGCCTCGATGACAGCTTCATTGGAAATGACTTGTTCAGCGGTGCCCTCGGCTAATACGGCACCTTCTGCCATCACTATTACTGGGTCACACAAGCGACCAATAAAGTCCATGTCGTGCTCGATCATACAAAAAGTGTAGTCTTGCTCTTTGTTCAGGCGCACAATGGCGTTACCAATTTCGCGTAACAAAGAGCGGTTAACGCCGGCGCCTACTTCGTCCAGCAGCACCACTTTAGCATCTACCATCATTGTACGGCCTAATTCAACCAGTTTCTTTTGGCCTCCAGAAAGGTTGCCCGCCAGTTCTTGGGCAACGTGGCTGAGATTAAGAAAATCAATGACTTCAAGAGCGCGGTCACGAATTTTGGCCTCTTGGCTCCTAACCATAGAGGGGCGAAACCAGGCGTTCATGAGTTCTTCACCTGCCTGTAGGGCAGGTACCATCATAAGATTTTCAAGTACCGTGAGGGTGGTGAATTCGTGAGCAATTTGGAAAGTTCGTAACAAACCTTTATGAAATAGCTCATAAGGGGGCAGGCCAGTGACATCTTCGCCATCTAGATAAATGTTACCAGAGGTAGGCTTGATGTTGCCGGCAATCATGTTAAACATGGTGGTTTTGCCGGCGCCATTGGGGCCAATTAAGCCGGTAATTGAGCCCTTGGCAATTTCTATGGAGGCATTGCTTACGGCGTGTACACCACCGAAATGTTTGCTCACACAATCGACTTTGATCATTGGGTGATCCTTTACTTGGTAGTGCTTGACTATTGGACGAGCCTACCGTTTTATGACAAGGGTGGACACAGAGTTGCTGTGATCCTGATGAAATAAAACCGGCGGATAGCCGGCGATTAGACATCGATTATAGCGGTAAATAGGGTTACGGCAAAGCGGTGTGCTAGGCTGTGTCGCATATGTGAATGGTTGCCCCTGTTGCTATGGTGGCAGCAAGGGCACCCTTTTTATGCTATCGGCGATAATCAGGTTCTTCACGATCAAGAATCTCTTTTAGCTCTTGCAAGTGTTGCTGGGCGAACTCAAAACCGTAGTTTTCCCATTGTTGGGCGGTTTTTTCGGCCACTTCATCAGATACCACCAACAGTTCTTTGCCTGTGGCATAGGCGTCGATGAGGGTCTGAGCCGCGCGCTCGAAATAATACAGGTCATCAAAGCATTGGGCGATATCTTTACCTGCCACCAGTACACCATGATTGCCCATAAGCAAGATTTTTTTATCGCCCAACAAGGTAGACAAACGTTGTGCCTCATCCCCCAACCCCATGCCGTCAAATTGCTTATCAAAAGCAATGCGATTAAAAAAACGCATGGTGTTTTGGTCAATGGGTAACACGCTGCCATCTTGTAGGCAGGCCAAGGCCAAGGCATAGCGCGAATGAATATGCATTAGGCAGCGTGCTTGAGGAACATTGCGGTGCAAGGCGCCATGGATGGCCCAGGTTGTGGGGTCGGGGGCGTTGGGGCGATTCATGGTGTCGGCATCATTGGCGTCCAATAGCAGCATTTCACTGGCTTTGATGTTGCTGAAGTGACGTCCGCGGGGGTTGCAGATGAATTGGCTGCCATCATCGGATACCGCAAAGCTGAAATGATTGGCGATCGATTCATGCATATTCAAGCGTGCTGTCCAGCGGAAGCAAGCAGCTAAATCTATGCGTGCTTGGTGGATCAAAGCATCATCAATGGCGTGTATAGAGGCAGTCATAGGGCACCTAAATGTAATTGTTTTGGGTGAGCTAACTGTAGCCCCAAGTTATGGGTGCATGCAAGTGATAAGCTGGGCTAAATATTTCATGCCATTGGGCAAAATAAAGTAACTCTGGCGTTAGCCTTAAGAAGCCGATATATTGGCGTTTTGCTGTCATATTGTGGGTGTGTTTTTACCCGCGGGGTTAAGGAGTGGCCATGTCGTTGCAGTCACCAAGTTCTAATTTTGCTTCCATGAGTGTGTTGTTTGGTGCTGCCGTTTGGGGAATATATTGGCTTCCTTTACGCTATTTGGAAGATATGGGAATTTCTGGCGCTTGGCCCGTGGCCCTACTCAATATAGCACCGGTATTTTTGTTTGTCGGTTGGGTTTTAACTAACTGGCCTAAACATCGTCAATACCTAGGCGCCGCACTAATTATTGGTTTGCTCACTGGGTTGGCGTTTGCCATGTACGGAGCGGGCTTAATTTACACCTCCGTTATGCGCGCTACACTGCTGTATTATTTGACGCCTATATGGGCGACCTTAATTGGTATATTTTGGTTAGGAGAAAAGGCCACCTGGCAACGTTGGTTAGCGATAGTGGGTGGTTTGTTGGGTTTGTCGGTGCTGGTTTCTGGTGGCCCGGCTATGACCTTGAATATCGGTGACTTGTATGGGTTTCTTTCGGGTGTATTTTGGGCATTTGGTGCGTCCATGATTAAACGCTTGCCCACTGTGCCGCTGCCTACCATGGCCGCATTCCAGTCTATATCGGTCGTTGTAGGCGCGCTGTTATTGGGCGCTGTGGCTGGTAATCAAACCCTGCTCACTGGAGAGCAAATTTGGGCGGCAATTCCGGTTTCGCTAGGTGTTTCTGTGTGCTTGATTATGCCCAGTGCGGTTATATTAATTTGGGCACAGAAGTTTTTGTCTCCCGGGCGTGTGGGGTTGCTGATGATGTCGGAAGTGTTGGTTGCGGCAATTACCGCTAGTATTTTGTTACCCGATGAACGCATGTCTATGTTGGAGTGGTTCGGTGCTGCGCTAATTGTGGGTGCATGTTTGATTGAAATCTTGTTGACGCCTATGGAGCAGGCTCATCCGCCCAACCACTAAGTTTTTGCGTGAGCCAATTAATCGCTGCTTGGCAAATTGCCTCACTCAGCCAGTGCCCAACGTTTGGCAGCATTAATAGTTCACTATTGGTAATTATACTGTGAGCATTCAGGCTGTGAGATGGGTCGATACAGGGGTCTTCAACCCCTGCAATGATTAGTGTCGGGGCTTGTATTTGTTGCAAAATGGCCAGCCGATTTCCAAGACTCTGGAGTGCTTGCCATTGGCGAGTATAGCCGCCTTGTGTATAACCTCGAGCGATCAGTAATTGGCTCTCTTCAAGCGTGGCTTTGGCATCTAAGTGCATAGGCCGCGCGTAGTAAGCAAAATCTTCCACCATCATTTGTACTAATTCAGTTTGGCAGTTGTTCGATTGTGTGATTCTTTGCAATCGTTGCTGGCATTCTTTACTGCTGCCAAGGTCGGCTTCGGAGCCGGTAGAGCCTATCTGCACTAGTGCCAAAACTCGCTCTGGAGCATAGGCTGCCACAAGCTGGGCCAGCATGCCGCCCATAGAAAAGCCGACGCAGGCAAAGCGCCTTATTTGTAAATGATTGACGACGGCAATGATGTCATCGCGCATGTCAAATAAAGAGTAGGGGGGGCGATAGTTTGTTTGGCTGATGCTGGCTTGGCCTGCCTTTAGATCAATATCTGGGCCATGGCGACTGGACAATCCTATGTCGCGATTATCCATGGTGATCACATAGAAATTTTGTTGCAACGCATGAATTAAGTCGGTAGGCCACTCGACCAACTGCATGCCTAGGCCATGCACAAGAACAATGGCCGGCCTGTCACTTTGCCCATAGGTCTCTACATTTAGGTAACAAGCACCACGGGAAACACGGAGTTGGTTTGTCTGTAGTGACATTGTTCAGTTCATGTTATGAGCGTGCATGCATTGCTTGCAACATAATGGCTTGATCGATCTCTCCCACCGCTTGGCCACTGGCATCACATACGGCAATGGCATGGGATTGGGCGACCACCTGTTCGATCAAGTCTTCTATTTTGTCTTCGGTACTAAATTTAATGCCTGATTCAGTTAGGGCTTGTTGCGCTTCTGCCGACAGTTCTTTCCGCATGACTTTGCCAGCGCTCAGTACCTTGTAGCGAGGCACATCTTCGGTGAATTCTTGTACATAATCGTTTACTGGATTGGCAACAATTTCTTCTGGGGTGCCAATTTGAGATACTTCACCATCTTTCATAATGGCAATGTGGTCGCCCATTTTTATGGCTTCTAAAAAGTCATGGGTAATAAAGATCATGGTTTTTTTTACTAGCTTCTGGATAGATAAAAGCTCATCTTGCATTTCACGGCGAATAAGTGGGTCAAGGGCAGAAAAGGGCTCGTCAAATATCAAAATATCCGGATCTACTGCTAAAGCTCTTGCTAGGCCAACACGTTGTTGCATACCGCCCGATAGTTCCCTTGGGTAGTTGTTTTGCCAACCATCGAGGCCAACCATTTTTAATACCTCTTCGGCTTTAGTGAGGCGTGCGTGCTTGGGCATGCCTCGCACTTCTAGGCCATAGGCTATGTTTTCTAGTACTGTGCGATGGGGAAATAAACCGAAATGCTGGAATACCATGCTGAGGTTGTTGCGGCGCAGGTTCATTAATTCAGCATTGGTCATGGTGGTAACGTTTTTATCGCCCACATAAAAATTGCCTGCGGTGGGCTCAATAAGACGGCAAAGACAACGCACCAAGGTAGATTTGCCACTGCCCGAGAGCCCCATAACTACAAAGGTTTCACCTTGTTTAATGTCAAAGCTAACGTCTTTGACAGCAATAACATGACCATTTTTGGCTTGCACTTCGGCACGACTTTGTTCGGGAGTTAAGTCGGCAAGGACACGTTGAGGATGCGGGCCAAAGATTTTCCACATATTTTCGCAGCGGATGGAGTCTTGGTTTGCCATGGTAGGGCTCTTTTTTATTAATTTAGAGGTAATTTTTGCCACAACTGTGAGCATATAGCAAGTTTTATTGAATGATTGTTCAAAAAAAACTGAATAGCACTTGACACGGCTTCGCGAGCAAGTGAATATCACAATCAATAACAATTCTAACTACGAAGGGCTTTGTTCTGCAAACTACAGTGACATTTCGTGATACCAACCAAACCCGCCAATCTCGCTTAGTGTGGATGTTGGCAGTGGGCTTTGGCACCTTTTTATTGTCCCTATTGCTAGTAAACTCAGCGACAGGGCCTAGCGTATTTCCCCAATTTATTTCTGAATCTTTTGCTTTTGTGGACTGGGTAAATGATGCAGAAGACTGGTTGAAGAAAAACTACCGCTGGTTTACCCGCATGATTGCTGGTGGCATCGAAGAGGTTCTATATACGGTTGAAGACTTTTTCCTGCTCTCTCCTTGGTTGTTTGTGGTCGGCTTGATGGTATTGCCTGCATTGCGCTATGGGGGCTTGCCCTTAGCTTTATTGACCCTGATCGGTGCCTTGTTCTGGAATGGTGTGGGTTTGTGGGATTCGGCAATGCAAACCTTAGCCCTAATGGGGTTGGCGGTCATTATGTCTGTGGTTATCGGTTTGGCTGTGGGGGTCTGGTGCTCGCAAAGTAATCGTGCTGAGGCAGTAATTAAACCTATTCTTGACACCATGCAAACGATGCCCAGCTTTGTGTACCTGTTGCCGGCAGTATTCTTTTTTGGCATTGGTGGGCCTCCGGCCATCATTGCCACCATGATTTATGCTCTGCCCCCGGTGATTCGTTTGACTAGCCTGGGTATTCGCCAGGTGCCGGCTAATACAATTGAAGCCGCCGTCTCCTATGGCTCTACGCCGCGGCAACTGTTGTTCAAGGTGCAGATTCCCTTGGCTTTACCAAGCATTATGATGGGCATCAACCAAACTATTATGATGGCTCTGGGGCTGGTGGTTTTGGCGACCTTCATCGGTGCTGAAGGTCTGGGCTCAGAAGTTTGGAAAGCCATTTATAAGCTTAAAGTTGGTTGGGCCTTGGAAGCGGGGCTTTGTATTGTATTTATGGCGGTGATTTTTGATCGTTTGAGTTTGGCCCTAGCAGCGCCTAAGCAAGGTGATTATAAGGGTGACCGTATTCGCTTTCGCATGCTGCCCCAGTCATGGCAGTACAACGCCTTGGCTTTGGCCATGGAGACCACAATCAATGTTGTTTGGCAACTGGTTGCAAGGGGATCTGCGTATTGGGTGGAAATGTGGGTGTGGATCGGTTTTTTCCTTTTAAAGTTTGTTAATGTGCAACTGGCTCAGTCATACAGTGCTTGGGTTAGGCGCTATGCTTTTTTCATATCCTCTGTTGGTTTTTTGGCTCTAGTGTGGATTCTTGACGCCAATGGCTTTGCCTTTAGCGCGTATGAAAACTGGGAGTTTTCCATGCGCCAACCAGTAGATGAAATGGTGGCTTGGTTAACGGTAAACCCAGTTTTTATTGCCTTCACTAAAGGCTTAAAAAGTATCGTTTATTATTACATGTTGCACCCTTTGGATGTCTATCTGACCAACTTGCCATGGTATTTTGTTATTGGTGTGTTTGTGGTGGTGGGCTGGTTGTCGGCGGGTCTGCGCTTTGCTTTGATTTGTTTAGTGCTGTTGTTATTTATTGGCGCTAGTGACTTGTGGGAAGAGGCGATGTTGACCTTGTCATCGGTGCTGGTTTCCGTATTGATTTGCTTTATTTTTGGTATGCCTTTGGGGATCCTGACGGCGCGCAGCAAACGCGCGGATATGGTTTTGCGCCCCATATTGGATGCCATGCAGACCTTGCCTAGTTTTGTTTATTTGATTCCTGTGCTGATGTTTTTTGGTGGCAATATTGTATCGGCAGTAATCGCCACTGTAATTTATGCCTTACCACCGGTCATTCGTTTAACTAGCTTGGGTATTTCGCAAATTCCAGAAACCTACAACGAAGTGTCCACTTCATTTGGCAGCAACACACGACAATCTTTAACCAAGGTGCAGCTACCTATGGCCTTACCTAGCGTGATGCTAGGCTTTAATCAGGCCGTGATGATGGCTTTGGCTATGCAGGTAGTTACACCTTTGATAGGTGGTGGCGGATTAGGGCGCGAAGTATTTAATGCTTTGAATCTGTCTAATACAGGGGCCGGTTTGGCCAGTGGTATTGGCATTGTGTTGTTGGCTATTATTTTAGATCGCTTGAGTCAGGCTTGGTCGGCGAAACAGCGTCAGGCTTTGGGTTATTGATGAGAAATATATTTCACTTTAAATGGACAATTGTCCATATTAAGAAATTTGTTTAGAATACTAAGCAACTTGGGTCGGATTCGACCGCTGATTAAAAAAACAATAAGGAGTTATTATGAAATTAGCACGATTAGGCTCGCTCTTAGCGAGTGCCACTATTGCGGCGGCTATAAGCTTACCGGCTCAAGCCGGCGGCCGTTTAACTGCACCTATTGCTGACTGGACCGGTGGTGCAGTGACTTGTAAGGTGGCAGAACTGATTATAGAACAGGAACTTGGTTATCGTATTAAGCGTATCCAAATGCCTTCTGGCCCAGGTGTGTACGAAGGTATTGCGGCTGGTGATTTGGATTTTGCTTGTGAGAGCTGGCCTTCTTATAGTTCATCCAAAGATAAGATGATTACCGAGTTTGGTGGTGATGGCTCAGTTGAGTACTTGGGTGAAACAGGCATCGTGGGTATTTCCAGTTATTATGTGCCGCGTTATTTTATTGATGAAGTGGCGCCAGATCTTAAAACTTGGGAGCAGTTGGATAAGTACAAATCTCACTTTAAGGCCATGGAAACGGGTGATAGCGGCCGTTTGATCGCTTGCCCTACGCCTGCTTGGGAATGTGATGACCAAAAGCGCTTGGATCTACTAGGCATTGATTTTAAAGCTGTCGAACTTGGTACAGAAACCGCTGCTTGGGCTGAAGCGCAAGCGGCCTATTCTCGTCATGAACCCTTTTTACTGTACGCTTGGGAACCACATTGGATTCACGCTAAGTTAGATTTGGTGTCTATTGAATTGCCTGCTTATGATATGGATAAGTGGCCAGCAACTGGTTGGGATAAGGATGTGACCTATAACTATGGTAACCCAGAATCCATGGCAGCGAATGCCGATGCGGCCCATGTTCTGAGCAACATGAATCTGAGTAATACCGAGCAAGCTAAGATGGTATTGGCTATTGATGGTGATGGACGTGATATTGAAGAAGTCGTGCAGGAATGGCTGGATGCCAATAAGGCTTCTTGGAGTCAGTGGCTACCCTAAATAAAGGTTACGTGTAGCCATTAATACTAGAAACCCTATGGATTGTATCCATAGGGTTTTTTTCTATGCAATAGGGTGATTTTCTATGCCTGAGATGAATTTACACAGTGGGTATTGGGATTTTCCAGTGCCAATTTACTATGGCCCAGGTAGTATTCGGTTGTTGCCAAAGTTAGTTCTACAACATGGCATAAATAGACCTCTGCTGGTATCTGATGAAGCAACAGCAAGGCTGCCAATAGTGCAGGCCATTGTTGCTCAATTGCAGGCTGCGACCATAGAGGTAACAAGCCATAATGACTTTTCTGCCAACCCAACTGATGAAGAGTGCCATACTGGTGCTAAGCGGCTACTTGAAGCCGGTTGTGATGGCATTATTGCTGTTGGTGGCGGTAGTTCCATGGATGCGGCCAAAGCGATAGGACTCATTGCCAATCAGAAGCAAGTTACCCTATGGGATTTTGATACGGAGGTGCCGCCCCCTGATGCGCGTAGCCTGGCGCCTTTTGTGCCATTAGTCTGTGTGCCCACAACTTCTGGTACGGGCGCCGAAACTGAAGGTACAGCCATGGTGGTCAACACCCATAATTTTGAAAAACGTTGCATTTACCATCTGGATTATCACCCCATTTTTGCTTTGTTGGATGCTGAGCTAACCTTGGGCTTGCCCCGCAATCTAACATCGTGGACAGGCATCGATGCGATCGTTCATGCTATCGAAGCTTATCTTGTTCCGGGCTTCCATCCTTTGTGCGACGGCGCTGCGCTGCAAAGCCTGCGGTTAACAGCCATGGCTTTACCAAAGGTGGTCAACAATGGTCACGACCTAAGTGCTCGCAACGATATGCAGATCGGTGCATGTTTGGCTGGTGTGGCATTTAAAAAAGGTTTGGGGATGGTGCATGCTATCTCCCATATGGTGGGTGGCTTGTATAACACCCAACATGGCTTGACTAATGCTGTTCTGTTACCCGCTGTGCTGCGTTTTAATGAGTCTCATATGGGGAACAAGGCCGTTGAACTGGCCCGTGCTTGTGGTGCAGATAGTGATGATTTTGAGGGCTTGTATGCATGGGTGATTACACAACTAGAGGCACTGGATATTCCTAATGGGCTGGCCGCCTTGGGTGTCCAATCAGGTGACGTGGAACGATTGGCTAGTATGGCTATGAATGATGGGGGCATGCCTACCAACCCGCGGCCGGTTAGTTTGGCAGAATGCCGGTTGTTCATCGCCGATGCTATGGCTAAGACTTGGTAAAGCCCTGAGACCAGATGGTTGTGAAATGGGGCTCACCATTATTCGTCTTTTGTCGGTATGGCGCCATCGAGATTAAAATAAGCAGGGAATAGGGCTGCTTGAAAGCGCATAATGATTCGGAGTGCTTTGTGCCGGTCAAAAGAATCGGTGTGCAAAAGGTAGTCTGTCCACATGCCCTCCATAAGGCAAAGTGTGCCGTAGGTCGCTTCCTTGGCTAGTGCCCTGGCTTGTTCTGGTTGGAGTGCTTCATTCTGTATGGCTAGTCGCTGATAGGCATTGCTGACTAGCTTTCGCAAACGTGGATCACGAGTGTCGCTGAAACTAACAATGTCTTTGAAATGTCGCGCTTCGCCGCGAAATGCATACCAAATGTTGACATTGTGCTGGTTCAATACAGCTGGACTTAAGTCGCTACGAACGACGGCTTCAATTATTTTTTGCGGACAATCATTGACGCCTAATAGTTGTGTTTCAAGATGGTCGTAATATAGTTTGCTGGCATAGTGGCCAGCGGCAATTAAGAGTTGATCTTTGCCACCAAAATGTAGGTGGATCATGCCTCGTGATAACCCCGCACGCTGAATAATTTCACTCACAGAAGTCTGCCTAACGCCCAATTCGGCAATACAGTCCAGGGCTGCTTTTATGAGCGTTAGCTGATTCTGCTGCTTTAGCCGCTGGCGTTTATTACCGGTGATTGAAATATTGATTTGTTGCTCCTTAGGGTCAAAATTACTCTGGATAAGTAAACCCATGGTGACATTAAAGGTTGCTATAAGGCAATAGTTTGTTAGTATGGACGCTCGTCCATTTTATGCCTAAGAGTGGTCATTATGTCTGTCTCAAATCCCTATGATGCGTTATTTGAACCTGTAAAAATTGGTCCTGTGACTGCCCGTAATCGTTTTTACCAAGTTCCCCACTGCTGTGGGCTTGGTCACGTGCGTCCTCAAGCCCATGCGGCCATGCGGGGCATGAAAGCTGAAGGCGGGTGGGCGGTGGTTAGCACCGAAGAGGCCGAAATACACCCCACTTCAGATTTATCCCCCTATGCTGAACAACGTATTTGGGACGAGAGGGACATCCCTGCCTTAAAACTCATGACTGATGCTGTCCATGCTAAGGGTGCACTAGCTGCTATTGAACTGGTTCACAATGGTAGCCATGCTATGAATTACTTGTCACGAGCGCCTTTGTTGGCGCCATCTGACATCACTATGGAGGCGGTTTACCCCAAACAGGCAAGGGCCATGTCTAAGGCCGATATTCAGTCTTTCAGGCAGTGGCATCGTAGTGCGGCACGGCGGGCCATGCAAGCTGGGTTTGATATTATTTATGTGTATGCTGGGCACCGTATGACTTTAGCCCATCACTTTCTTTTACCGCAATACAACAAGCGTCATGATGAGTACGGTGGTAGTTTAGAAAACCGAGCTCGGTTGCTCCGTCAATTGCTAGAAGATACGAAAGAAGAAGTGGGTAGTCAGTGTGCCGTGGCCTTTCGTTTTGCCGTTGATGAAATGCTGGATGATGGCGGTATGACATGGCAGAAAGAGGGGCAGGCTATTGTCAAAATGCTGGCCGAAATCCCTGACCTATGGGATGTTAATGTGTCGAACTGGGCTAATGACTCGGCCACTTCTCGCTTTGAAAAACATGAGGGTTATCAAACTCCCTATATAGAATTTGTAAAAAAGGTGACCAATAAACCCGTGGTAGCCGTGGGGCGCATCACGTCACCGGATTATATGTTGTCTATGGTAAAGGATGGCATTGTGGATTTTATTGGTGCGGCTAGGCCGTCTATTGCTGATCCATTTATCCCTAACAAAATTCGAGCCGGTCGTATCGATGAAATACGTGAGTGTATTGGTTGTAATGTATGCGTCTCTAGCGATGGTTTGGGAGTGCCTATTCGTTGTACGCAAAACCCCACTATAGCTGAAGAGTGGCGCCGTGGTTGGCACCCAGAGAAGATCGCTATTAAGGGGCAACAGGAGTCGGCATTGGTAATCGGTGGTGGCGCTGCTGGGCTTGAGTGTGCCATGCAGTTGGCTAGACGTGGCTATGAGGTTACTTTAGCGGAGGCCCGTCCTGAAATGGGGGGGCGGATATTGGATGAGTCAAGTTTGTTGGGCTTAAGTGCCTGGAAACGGGTGCTGGACTATCGCCTGTTTGATATACAGCGCCGTGCTAATATCAATATGTATAATCATAGCCACCTCAGTGCGGAGCAGGTATTGGAATTTGGCGTGCCTAACGTGTTCGTTGCTACGGGGGCGAGCTGGCGACTGGATGGTGTAGGGCGGTCTCGCAGGGACCCCATAACTAGTGATCAAAGTTTGCCTATCTATACGCCTGATGATGTCATGCAATCCAACTTGCCAGATGCACTACTTATGCCACATGTGTTGTTGTTTGATGATGACTTGATCTACATGGGTGGGGTTATGGCGCAACACCTTGTGGAGGGTGGCTACAAGGTAAGCGTGGTGACTTCAGCCAGCGTGGTTTCTCCGTTTGCTGAATTGACGCTTGAACAACCAATGATTCAAAAGCGTTTGCTCGATTCTGGGGTCACAATCATTGCTAATCATGCCGTCACTGCTGTGCAGGCGGGTGAGGTTCATTTGGTCTGCAATTATACGGGCCGCATACAAAAGATATCGGCTTCAGGTTTGTTGTTGGTGACGGAGAAGCAGCGCCATAGTACGTTGTATGATGCACTAATGGCCATGGACGACCCTGGTTTGCAACATTTAGAGTTGATTGGGGATGCCGCAAATCCGGGACTGCTAGCGGATGCGGTCTATAGCGGTCACTTGGCCGCTAGGAATTTTGAAGAACCTGCGGGTGAAGTTGAACAGCAACAATTCCGGCGGGAGATTATTGCTTTGGACTGAATCGTGGGGGCAGCTCATGGTTGGCTGTAAAGCACTCACAAACGTGTTTCAACTTCTTAACTTGGCTGCCATAACCCCTCCGCTATCAGCTCATCACTGGCTATCTGAATGCCTTTTTCTAAGATATTAAACAGAGTGTCTATCTGTGCGTGGGTAATGACCAGAGGTGGCGAGATTACACAGGTGTTTATAATCGGACGCACTAACAAACCCAGTGCTTGGCAATGAGCGTCAATCCGTTCGCCCACGGTTTTATCTAATTGTAACGGGTCACCGCTGCCATTATTCACCACACACTCAACACCGCCCATTAACCCCATACCTCGAGTATCGCCCACGATCGGAAGCCGGCGCAGCTCATGGAGGCGTTGCTGGAAGTGAGGCGTTATCTCTCTTACGTGGGCCAGAAGGTCTTCTTGTTCAAATATTTCAATATTAGCCAGTGCCGCAGCGGCGCTGACTGGGTGGCAAGAGTAGGTGAAGCCATTAGAGAAGGATGCGCCTTGCCCCGTATTGGCCACTTCCTGTATGAGGTGATCAGAGATGATGCAAGCCCCCATGGGCATATAGCCAGAAGTAAGGCCTTTAGCGCTGGTAATGATATCGGGCACAATGTCAAAAACTGATTCCGAAGCAAACCAATGACCAAGGCGACCAAAGCCTGTTACCACTTCGTCAGATATGTAGAGTATGTTATGGCGGCGGCATACTTCAAGGCAGCGCTGGTGATAGCCTGCTGGTGGCACGATAACACCACCAGAAGCCAATATAGGTTCAGCAATGAAAGCGGCAACCTGATCGGCACCAAGGCGCAAGATGGCGTTTTCTAAGTCGGCAATCTTGCTTTCCAAGAAGCGCTCAATAGACATGCCTTCTGGCCGGTTGAAGGGCGTCACATCGGGTAAAAAATGGACCAGTTCGTGGGCCTGATCCATCCACCCTTTGTCACGTTCTTTGCCGCTCATGGTGGCCGCAAGGTAAGTGCTTCCATGGTAGGCTTTTTGGCGTGAAATAATTTTCTTTTTGGCAGGTTGGCCAAGTACATTGTTGCGATATTGTACAAATCGAATGGCGGTATCTACAGCGGTGGAGCCCCCTGTCGTAAAGAACACGCTATTTAGATCGCCAGGCGTGATATGAGCAATCTTATGAGCAAGCTGAGCTGATACGGAGTTGGAGTTGTTAAATGCTGACACATAACCTAACGTCATGGCTTGTTCGGCAATGGCACTGGCAATCTCTGAGCGACCATAGCCCACTTGCATACACCACATGCCTCCTGGGCCATCGATCAATTCACGCCCATCCTCACTATACACAAAAATGCCCTGAGCCTTTTCTATAAAGGTGCGTGAGGTGTCGTGAATATAATCGGAGTTTTCCCATGGATGTAATACATGTTGACCATCCCATTGGCGTAAGTTTTCAATGTTGCTTTGCATAGGCTTCCCTTGTCTCTATGGGATTTCAGTGGCATCATGTTACTAAAATAATGGACAATCGTCCATTTAAACTAATTGTGGCTGAATTTTACTTCAATACAGGTGAGGAAATAACTATGTCCAATGTGGGACGTCGCAGATCGGGTGGTCGTGCCGCTCGCACAAGAACACGTGCCCAGCTTTCACAAAATCAAGTCATAAAGCCGGGCTTGCTGGGTGGTCGTTATCAGCCCTTATCGAAGGCTGATCAGTTAAATATACACCGCGGCGCCTTACAGATCCTAGCTCGCACCGGGGTGTCCAATGCAACTCAGGAGTTACTGGATATTGCCTTGCTCAAAGGTGCGAAGTTAAGCCCAGAAGGACGGTTGTGTTTCTCGCAGCAACTGATGGAAGATTTGATAGCCGGTGCCGCTCGTGGCTATGTTGTTCATGCCCGGGGTGGCCGAGCGGGGATCGATGACATGGATTGTAGTGATACCAAAGTGTATTACTCCAATTCTGGCACGGCCGTGACGACTTATGATGCCGAAGCTAAAACTTATCGGCCATCGAGCTTGCAAGATATCTATGACTTTACACGCTTAGTGGATCGCTTGGACAATATCCATATGGTCGGTGACACGGTATTGGCTTGTGATGTTACAGATGACTTCCAACATGATATGAACATGCTTTATGCCATGTTGTCAGGTACGGAAAAACCTCTGTGCCTGTGCTTCCGGCAGCGTGAACATTTGCAAGCAGCCCTGCCTATGTTGGATATGGCTAGCGGCGGGGAAGGTCAGTTTTTGGCGAAGCCCTCGGCGATTATTGGTGGTTGCCCCATCGTTTCACCTCTGCGCTTTGGCCACGGTAATCTAGGCTTGATGATTGATACCGCACGGATGGGCCTAGTAACAGACCTAGCCGTTCCACCTCAGGCGGGAGCCACTTCGCCGGCCACCCTTGCCGGCACCTTGGTGCAGTCGGTTGCCGAGTCATTAGCTTGTCTTGCCGTGGTGAATTTAGTCAACCCAGGTGCACCTATGACGTTTGCTGCGTGGCCATTTATTACGGATTTGCGAACAGGCTCTTTTACTGGCGGCAGCGGTGAGCAAGCATTAATTTCTGCTGCAGCTATTCAGATGGGTAATTATTATAATCTGCCCACTAGTGTTGGTTGTGGCATGACTGATGCTAAATTGCCTGATGCTCAATATGGTATTGAGAAGGCGCTTAGTTATACCTTGGCGGCTCATGCTGGTGCCAATCGCTTGTGTGAATTTGGTGGTATGTTGGGCAGTTTGATGGGATGTAGTTTTGAATCCATGGTGCTAGATAATGAAGTGGCGGGCATGATTTCCAGAACATTGCGTGGCATTGAAGTAAGTGATGAAACCTTAGCTTTGGATGTAATTCATCAACAAACGCTTGATCCTGGGCATTTTTTGGGCGCCAAGCAAACTTTGGATGTTATGGAAAGTGAGTATATCTATCCTGATGTTTTCGATCGCCAGTCTGCGGACGCATGGCAGAAACAGGGCTCAGAAGATGTCATGATCAAAGTTGCCCAGACTACCAAAGCCATTATGGGCGTCCATTACCCAAATTACTTTGGGGCCAACAATGATAGACGAATTCGCGCTCAGTACCCTATTCAATTACCAATTTCCAGCATGCAACGATAGGGTGTTCTTATACACATGCCTAATGGATTTAAATTGATTAGGCGGTAAAGTGGGTGGTTGAATAGTTAATAATGAGTGAACATTGGTCATGAATTTATCCCTGACAGAAGAACAAAGCTTAATTCAGGCGATGGCACGCAAGTTTGCCGAGTCTGAATTGGCTCCCGTAGCACAGAAGTTGGATCACGAAGGTGACCGCTCCTTGTTTTTGCAGAACTTAAAGAGCTTAGCCGAGCTTGGTTTCATGGGGCTTTGTGTACGCGATGAATACGGTGGCACAGAGGCCGATACGGTGGTGTTTAGTCTGGCTATTACAGAAATTGCTAGAGCTTGTGCTTCTACCGCCGTGACCATGTCGGTGACTAATATGGTGGCTGAGGTGATTCAGGCTGTCGCCTCAGAGCCTCAAAAGCAATATTATCTGCCCAAATTATGCAGTGGAGAGTATGCCGCTGGTGGATTTTGTTTGACGGAGTCTACAGCCGGTTCTGATCCGGCTGCCATACAAACTACAGCGCACTTGGAAGGTGATGAATGGGTACTTAATGGTGCCAAGCAATTCATAACTAGTGCTGAATTTGCGGGTGTTTTTGTGGTGTGGGCCGTGACTGATAAAGCGGCCCCTAAGGGTAAGGGTATTTCTTGCTTTCTAATTGAAAATGGGACTCCAGGCTTGACGGTCAGCAAAGCCGAAAAGAAGATGGGGCAGCATGCGTCGGCTACTAATGAAGTCGTGTTTGATAACTGTCGCGTGCCTAAATTAGCCCTAATGGGTGAGCTCAATCAGGGTTTCAAGGTTGCTGTAGGTGAGTTAGCTGGTGGCCGCATCGGTGTTGGCTCAATGGCTTTGGGTATTGGTCTGGCGGCTATGGATTATGCGCGCAATCACCTGCTTGAGCGTAAGCAGTTTGGCCAGCCGCTGGCTAATTTTCAGGGTTTGCAGTGGCAGTTGGCGGATGCCTACACTGAATTGGAAGCGGCCCGTTGGTTGCTGATGAGCGCGGCAGACAAGAAAGGTAAGGGCGAGCCCTTTGCTAAACAGGCTTCTATGGCTAAGCTTTATGCCTCTGAGAAAGCCAATCAGGCTTGTTATACCGCATTACAAATGATGGGCGGTTATGGTTATATTAAAGAATACCCACTGGAACGCTATAGTCGCGACGTGCGTATCACCTCGATTTATGAAGGTACCAGTGAAGTACAGCGTTTGATCATTGCGCGGGAGTTGCTGCGAGAAGTGGGTTGATATAGGGCCCCCAAACTAACTGTCACTCATACCCAGGCGTTGGCGCTTTTGGTGTGCCAGTATGTAGAGGAACTCCACCATCAAAGTGGCCCCGGCTAAGGCCGTGATTTGTGCATGGTCATAGGCTGGGCTAACCTCTACCAAATCAAAGCCAACGATGTTGGTATCTTTCAATCCACGAATGATCTTCAGTGCCTTGTCACTGCTTAAACCTCCTACCACCGGCGTGCCTGTGCCTGGGGCGAATGCTGGGTCCAAACAGTCAATATCAAAGGTCAGGTAAGCTGGCATGTCCCCCACCCGTGCTTTGATGGCCTTCACGATATCAGCGGCGCTCATGTCATTGGCGTTGGCGGCATCCAACACTTGATAGGCGTGATCTTCGGGTCGGTATTCTGTCCGAATTCCAATTTGAATGGAGTGCTCTGGATCAATCAGGCCTTGGCGTGGGGCATGGTAGAACATACTGCCGTGATCAATTTCAGTCGTGTTAGGGTAAGTGTCAGTGTGAGCGTCAAAGTGGATGAGTGCGAGCTTGCCATGCTTTTCGGCATGGGCACGAATGAGGGGTAGGCTAACATAATGATCGCCACCCATACTGATCATACAGGTGTCAGAATCAAGAATGCCTTTAGCGTGTTGGGCTATGGCATTGTTTAGATCTTCTGGCGCGCCGGGGATGAAATCGAGATCACCATAGTCGACTATTTGTAAGTGTTGGCAGGCGTCAAAATCCCAGGGCCAGCGCCGGCCTTCCCAGCCTAGGTTGCTGCTAGCCTGACGGATGCCATTAGGGCCCAATCGCGTCCCAGCGCGGCCGGTGGTGGCCAAGTCAAAAGGTATGCCGACAATGGCAACGTCAATGTCGGCCTTGAGTTCGCGCGTCAGAGGGCGAGCCAAAAAGCTGAACTGGTTTGCATACATGGAGACAGTAACAGGATCGCCAATCAGTTTGTTCTTAGCCACTTAATCACCTTGTGTTTGAAATTGTGAACGAATAATGCAATAAGAAGCCATATATTGTCAATTATGTGTATAAATATCAAACGAAAAGTGAAGTTTATTGTTAATATTAATTATATTTATATTACTATTGATATAATTAATTTCTTTTATGTTTGTTCGCGGTATAAAATGCCGATCAGTCACATAGGGTGATGATTCTTTGTTCAGCAGCGAACTAGTAGCAGTACATTGTTTGGATTTGGGCAAAGGCCTCAGTGAGTTGTTGATTATTTACACCTAGAGTATTTATTATGAATCCACAAAACATGCCTAGTACCATTGCTATTCCCAATGGTGATAAAGTACAAGCCACTTTTTCCAAGCAAGAATTAAGCAGTCGTTTAGTCAAGCTGCGCCAACACATGAGCGAAGTAGGGTTGGATGCGGTACTGTTAACCTCCTACCACAATATCAATTATTTCTCTGACTTTGTTTATTGCCGTTTTGGTCGTGACTATGGTTTGGTTGTGACCCATGACAATTACACCAGCGTGACAGCAAATATTGATGGTGGCCAACCATACCGTCGTAATCAATTGGGTGACAATGTTGTTTATACGGATTGGCAAAAAGGTAACTTTTTTGTAGCTCTGCAAAATTTGATGCAAGATGGCAGCCGTATTGGCGTTGAATATGATCATATGCCTTTGGCGACTATGGAAACCATGAAGCAAGCCTTCCCTAATGCACAATTTGCTGACATTGGCGTGCCAACCATGAAGATGCGTATGATCAAATCGGCTGAAGAGATAGCCGTGATCAAACACGGAGCGCGTATTGGTGACATAGGTGGTGCAGCCGTGCGTGATGCCATTGCTGTTGGAGTGCCTGAGCATGAAGTGGCTCTTGCCGGCACTCAAGCCATGGTGCGAGAAATTGCTAATACTTTTCCACATGGTGAGTTGATGGATACCTGGGTTTGGTTCCAGTCGGGTATTAATACAGATGGTGCTCATAACCCAGTGACTTCACGTAAGATCGAAGCAGGAGACATTCTTAGTCTTAACTGCTTCCCCATGATAGCGGGTTACTACACGGCTTTGGAGCGCACCTTGTTTGCCGATTACGCCTCTGATCGCCATCTAGAGCTGTGGGAAATCAACTGTAAGGTACACCGCCGTGGTTTGGAATTGGTAAAACCCGGTGTGCGCTGTTGTGATATTGCTCATGAGCTAAATGACATTTTTGCCGAACATGATGTGCTACAGCACCGAACCTTTGGCTATGGCCACTCATTTGGTACCTTGAGTCATTATTATGGTCGCGAAGCCGGCCTCGAATTTCGTGAAGACATTGATACGGTTCTGGAACCTGGCATGGTGGTTTCTATTGAGCCAATGATCATGTTGCCTGAAGGTATGGCAGGAGCGGGCGGTTATCGAGAGCATGATATTTTGGTAGTTGGTGAAAATGGAGCTGAAAATATTACCAAGTTCCCATTTGGCCCAGAGCACAATATTATTAAATAGACTGAGCGAGTTCTTGTCACAAAAAGGCGGCTATAACTAGCCGCCTTTTTGCTATCGTATTTATCACATATTGAATTATAAATGTATAAAATTAGATATAATTTTTGTTAATTAATGATAAAAATAATACTAAATATTCTAATCTTGTTGTAATTATCATAAATATCATTAATATATACCCACGTGGAGTTGTTCCACCGTATTGTGGCTGCATATGGCCATGTTTTTGGGTCTGTTAAAGAGCGTAAGCTGCCGTCTTAGCTGCCCCTGTTAAATGTTCATTTAAGGGGAAACTAAAATGAAAAAATCTGTAATTGCTTTGGCTGTGGCCATGACAATGCCTGTTGCTCAGGCTGAGACCACAATAACTGGTTCGGTTATGGCCAAATATTACTTTAGTGCTGAACTCAGCGCGGGGCAGAACGAGCGCGTAGCTGATGGCTTGGATGTTGATTCCGATCTTGATATTTCCAACACAGCACTACTTAGCAATGGTATGACTACCACCGCTTCGTTTGATGTGGGCAATGAGGGGAATTCGGGTGAGATCTCTTTGCAGGGTGATTTTGGTGTTTTAACCGTCGGTTCGAACTTGGATTATGATAGCCCCATGCAATTTTCTGATATCGCTGAAGTGGTTGGTGATCCAAAGAAAACCATAACAGGTCCAGACGGTGATGATGATGTGGAGGCCAATGCTATTCATTATGCGGGTACCTTTGCTGACGGTATGTTAGGTATTGAACTACAGAGAAATGCTGTTACTGATGCTGCCGGTTTGAGTCTTCAAAATACCATTCCTAACGAAGGTGCGGCTCAAGATGCGGCGACAATGGTGGGTGTCAAGGCGAAGCTGACCGATAGCCTAGTAATCGGTTATGGTTATGCAAAATTTAAGACCGTGGCAAATCATGCCTATGCTTACGGTGTGACTTATAATATGGGCGATTTAGATGTCAGTTATGGTCAAGGTTCAAATACCGACGATACCGACATAGATGGTGTTCTGGGTGTGAAATATACCTTCGATCAATGGTCCATTAAATACACCTATGATAGTGCCGCTAATGTAGACGCCGTGGATGACACTAATGGTTCTGGCAAGAACGCTTTAAGTCTGACCTACACTGGTGATACGGGGCTTTCCGCTACCTTGGTCTACGATCAGGATGAAGACGGCAGCGAGAGTAGTGAAATTGATATGGAATTAACTTATGTTACGGGTGACTTGACCATGAAGGTTTCCCATGAGCATGATTCCAGCAACGACGCGAGCTTTGCTTACCATATGGGCAATGCTGAACTGGAATTAGCTCGCGACGATAGTAAGGATAACACCACCTTGATGTACAAGGTGTCATTCTAAACTTCATGTTCATATAGTCGGTTATGTAAAAGGTCCCGTTGGGACCTTTTTTGTGTATTAAAACGAGATATTCTCGCACTCAGTCAATGAGTGCTTGCCTAGCTTCGCATGCGGTTGGCTTGGGGATCAAATAATGGGTCAATGAAGAGTCTGGCGGGGCGCATTTCACCTAAGATTTCAATTTCGAATTGATTGCCATCGCTAATCATGTCTGGTGGCACGAAGCCAAAAGCTACGGATGCTTCACAAAAATGAGCATAACCGCCTGAGGTCACGTAACCAATCACTTCACCGTTTTTCCATATGGGTTCATCGGCAACAACGTCTGCATCTATCGCGTCAACGACAAATTGCGTGAGGCGCCGTTTTGGTGGGTTGGCGCGCTCAGCCAAGGTCGCCTCTTTGCCAATGTAGGTGCTTGCCTTGTCATAGGCTATAAAGCGATCCATACCGGTTTCCATTGGGGTGTAGTCGGGTTTGTACTCGCGCATCCAGGAACCAAAGTTCTTTTCTAGGCGCAAACTCATCATGGCACGCATACCAAAGGGTTTCATGCCAAAGGGCGCACCGGCAGTTGCCAGAGTATGGTAGAGGCTTATCTGTTGGTCGCGGTGCACATAAATTTCATAACCCAAATCACCGGTATAACTCACACGTTGTACCTTGGCATCACAGTTACCAACCTCCATTTCCTTGATAGAAAGAAATGGCAAAGCACGATTGCTGACGTCAAAGCGCGTGCAGGCGGCCAAGACTTCTCGAGCCTTTGGCCCGGCAATTTGGAAGCCTATCAGGTCAGTAGAAACATTATTTATGTAAACCCCAGTATCTGGTAAATGCTGTTCAAACCAGCGCATGTGGTAGGCCTGCATACCAAAAGAGGCCGTTACCAGAAAGTGCTCATCGTTTAAACAAGAGATGGTGAAGTCACCAGTGAGCTTACCAGAGTCACTCAGCATGGGGTTCAGTGCCAAGCGACCCGGTTGGGGAATGCGTCCTGCCATTATGGTGTCTAACCATTGACGAGCAGTTGGCCCCGTTACCTGGTACTTACCAAAGTTATGGACTTCATTAATGCCAACAGCGGTGCGCACAGCTTGACACTCCTGGCCTATGGCATGAAAAGCGTTAGATCGGCGAAAGCTGGGAGTTTCATATAAGGGCGCGCCTTCTGGGGCGAAGTAATTCACGTGTTCCATACCATAGCCTTGGCCAAAGACCGCGCGTTGTTGTTGCCAAATACCATAGGCTGGTGTGGTATTAAGGGGGCGGCCTGCCGGTAGTTCCTCATTAGGGTAGGCGACACTAAAGCGCTTTTGGTAATTTTCTTTCACCTTGTTGCGGGTGTAAGCTCGAGTGCAATAATTGCCAAAGCGGGCCACATCCATAGCGAAGACATCCCGCGATGGTTCTCCGTAAATCATCCACTCTGCCAAAGTCAGACCAACTCCACCGCCTTGGCTAAAGCCGGCCATCACGGCACAGGCAGACCAGTAGTTTTTTAATCCAGGCACTGGGCCAACCAGAGGGTTACCGTCTGGGGCAAAGGTGAATGGCCCATTGACGATGCTCTTGATGCCAGCCGTGCCTAAACAAGGATAACGCTGGAAGGCAAATTCCAATATGTCATCGATGCGATCGAGGTTGTTGTCCAGTAACTCATGGCCAAAGTCCCATGGGGTACCATCAATGGCCCAAGGGTCGCAACGTTGCTCATACATGCCAATAACTAGACCTTTGCCCTCTTGGCGCAAATAGCTTTCACCTGATGGGTCCATGACATGGGGTAATTCCTTTTCGCGTTGGTACACCTCCGGCATATCATCGGTAATGAGATATTGGTGTTCCATGGGGTGTAACGGCAAGAAAATGCCCACCATTTCGCCTAGCTCACGGGCCCATAGCCCACCAGCATTGACGACATGTTCAGCGTTAATAATACCCTGCTCTGTAACCACATCCCAAGAACCGTCGGCGCGCTGAGTCATCGCTGTAACTGGGTTACGCAAATAGATTTCTGCACCTTGTTTTTGTGCGGCCTTGGCATAGGCATGAGTCGTACCGGAAGGGTCCAAATGGCCATCTAATGGGTCATAGAGGGCGCCCAATACGCCTTCGGTATTGACGATGGGGCTTAGAGCTTTGATCTCATCAGGGCCGATAATTTCCGTGTTTAGGCCCATATGCCGGTGCATGGCGCGGGCTGATTTTATGAAGTCTAAGCGTTCTGGGGTATCAGCCAGGGTGATGCCCCCAACATGGTGCAGGCCGCAGCTTTGGCCACTAATCTGTTCCAACTCTTTATACAGGTTGATGGTGTAACCCTGTAAGGCCGCCATGTTGGTATCAGCGTTTAGTGTATGGAATCCGCCAGCGGCATGCCAAGTCGAGCCTGAAGTGAGCTCAGAACGCTCAATCAAAGCCACGTCTTGCCAGCCTAATTTGGTTAAGTGATAAAGTACTGAACAGCCAACAACGCCACCACCAATAACTAATACTCTCACATGTGATTTCATGTTGATTCCTCCATGCTGGTTAGACCCAAGTCTGACCGTTAAATTGGCAGGATAAATAATCAAAACGCCGGCTTCATGTGGGCACGTTGAATGGCATCCAGCTCATATGGTTGTTATCCCAAAACGGTGCCAGTGGAATTGGGGTTGATTTTGCGGTTGCGGGAAAACTCACCAATACTAAAACTGTGGCCTGTGTATTGGAGGGTAAAGTCTATCGGCTCATGGTCATGGTCCTGACCGTTTTCACAGGCTGCAATGAGTTGGGCCATCATTTCACCCGCAATGGGCGCATTTTTAAACTGGTTGCCCGACGTACCAATGGCCATGTAAAAGCCAGCCAAACTGGATTTATCATAAATGGGTGCCCAATCTTCTGTAACGTCATACAGAGCTACGACACCCATTGGCCGGTTAGGAATGGTGATGCCAGGTATGCGCTGGGCTGCTCGTAGGGCTTGTACCCGCCATTGGTCGGTAAAGTTTTCATCGTAATCATCAGCATCAACAAAGACCTTAGGATCACATTCAGGATCTTCGCTGCCCACTAGGATATGATTGCCTGCTTCTGGACGGGTGTAAGCATGAATATCAGAATCCGAGGTAACCATGCCATTCTTTTCAATATCAAAACCCGCAGGCGCAGGTACGTGAGATACTTCATGGCGCATGGCTCGGGTGGAAATTTTCATGTCTTGGATGACGCCCGCCATGGTGTTGATTTTGCTTGAGTGTGGGCCCGCTACGTTAACAACTACGGGGGCGTTTATGGATTCACCATTGGCTAAGGTAATACCAACTACATGGCCGTTTGTTTGACGGATTTGGGTCACCTTCGCATTGAATAAAAACTGGGCACCTTTGGCTTCGGCGGCGCGTTGTAAGTTGTGAGTAGAAAGCTGAGGGTCACTAATATAGCCACCGTCGGGAAAGTACACCCCACCGTTAATTTGCTGACCGTTGGCAAGGCCAAATTTATCGTCTTCAGGGCGGCGAGCCGGGTGGAATGAGTCGGTATTGATGATGGGCAGCTTGGCTTTCATTTCGTTTACGTCAAGGTGCACATAGCTGGCGCCGACTTCATCCAATATAGCCAGAATAGGCGCCATGTTGTGGTTATTGTCAGTTTTGGCTGCCAGAATGCCAGTGTTATGGTAAACCACATGGCCCAATTCATCTTCGGCATCCAGATACTCACTCCAGTCGCGCCAGTAGTAGTGACTTTCGTTGGCAATAGCGCAGCTGTGAAAGGTAGAGTAATAGGGACGGATGATGGCGCAGGAGCCACTGGTACTGCCATAACCAGCGGCAGGCAGGGCGTCCACACATAAAACTTTCATGCCTTGACGGGCCATGGCAAAGGCGGTGGCTGCACCAATGACGCCAGCCCCAATAATGATGGCGTTGTATTGTTGAGACATAGTTGTTCCTTTTTCCTTGTTCTTTAGGCGTCAAACTCGCAATGAGTTTTGTAGCAGATTTAAGGCTGGTATGCCAGCCTGTGATTATTGTGGTGATATCTTGTTATTTTGTGATCAGCCTGGCCAAAGTGATCTGGTGAAGGCCCAATAACCCAAACTAACGTGTTTTACATCCTTGGCTATGGCTTCATGCAAGCTGGCAAGTTGGTGAAAAGCCACCCCTGGATAGGCATGGTGTGCCGTATGGAAAGGCATGTTCCAAGCTAGTATGCGCACCCAAAAGTGGGTATAGATAGTGCGACTATTATCTAGGGCAGCGTCGCTTTCATCGCACTTGTGGTGTTCGGCGAGCAAATACAGACGTAACAAGGGCTGCCCAATTAGCAAGGGAATGAGCCAATAATCAAGCAGCCAATGCCACTGTAGCATGTAAGCGTAATAGGCCAGTGTGATATAAAGGATGACGTGAATTCGACCTTCTAAAATAATGCTTTTGCCATTATGCGCTGTTATGAAAGTAGCGCTACTCCGGCCCAGCAAGGCGTCGCATAATTGTTTGAAAGCCCCGTGCCAATAATAAAATCCACTCAGGTAAATCAGCAGGTACACACCCTGCATGGGTGGGCTACCTATGCGTTGTGGGTCAGCTTGGGGATTTTGTGTGTATCTGTGGTGATCCATATGAAAGGCGCGGAAGTAGTCTGCTGGTAAAAACAAAACAAAACCGATCAGTCGTGCCAGCCATTGGTTGAGCCAACGACTACGAAAAGCCGTGTAATGAATCATTTCGTGCTCAGCACAAAATAAGAAAGTGATGACCACACCTTGACCCAGCATGGCTAAGCCTAGCCAGGGTGAATCGGCCGTGATGTAAATTGCCCAGCTGCACAGGCCAATCAGACTCAGATGGCGCAATAACCAAAAGCCAGCTATGTGGTTGTTACGGTCTAGATAGGCAGAGATATTGGTTAACATAAATTATTCTCCTGGCACGGCGCCACCTTCTTCTACTCGGCGGGCGACAAAGGCACTAAGTTCATCATCAATGGCCGCATCCAGTTTTGGCTCTTCATATTCGGCTAGTATTTGTTTCCAAATACGATTGGCCCGTTGTGTGGCATCAAGGCTGCCAGCATCTCGCCAGTTTTCAAAATTGCGCCAATCTGACAATATGGGTGTATAGAAGGCGCTTTCATAACGCGACATAGTATGGGGTGAGGCAAAGAAGTGGCTGCCTGGTCCAACTTCGCCAATGGCCTGCGCAGCTAAGGCATCAACATCAGTGGCCATGGGCTGCATGAAGGCCTTGTGCATTTGTATCATTTCCGCATCCAGAATGACTTTTTCGTAGGAGGTGCATAAACCGCCTTCCTGCCAGCCTAAGGCATGTAGAACATAGTTAATATTACCCATCATACAGGCCCATAAAGACATCTGCGCTTCATAGGCGGCTTGGGCATCGGTAGTATTGGAGGCATTGGCATTGGATGCGCGAATGGGCAAGCCGTATTTGCGTGCCAGTTGGCCCGAGGCGATGGTGGCTTGTGCGTACTCGGGGGTGCCGAAAGCGGGGGAGCCAGATTTCATATCAACATTTGAGGTAAAGCTACCGTATACGACCGGTGAGCCTGGGCTCACACACTGGTGAAAGGCAATTCCGGCGAGGCACTCCGCATTTTGCTGGACTAAAGCCCCGGCCATGGTGATGGGGGCCATGGCGCCGGCAAGGGTGAAGGGCGTATAGACCACAGGCTGATTGTGCTTGGCCATGACTATGGCCCCTTCGAGTAAGGTGGCATCATAGATTAATGGTGAGTTGGCATTGACGACTGAGTGCAAAGAGGGCTGTTGCAACAGGGTGGCAGAGTCGATACCGCGAGCAATGCGGGTTACTTCCAGCATGTCCTCTATGCGCTTGGCTCCCAAGGCATATGCATTGAGTGGTTTGGTGGTCAGGCGCACAGCGGCGGCACCGGCTACTAGATGACGAATATTGACATCAATATCACAAGGCTCCACGGGATAGCCGCCTTGTAGTTCAACCACGTTTAAGGCTTCGCCCAAACGAATCAGATTGCAGTAGTCTTCATAGTTGCCTGTGATGCGGCCGCGATCTAGGTCCGACACATTGGGGGTGCTGGCGACCATGCCGTAGGCCATGGCATTGCCACCTATGCATAAGTGACGATCTGGCCGACGGCCATGCAAGATGAACTCGCTGGGGGCTAGAGCCACCTTTGCCATTAGCCAGTTTGGATCAAAATGCACTCGCTTATTGTCTTTGCCTATTGTGGCTCCTTGGGCGCGTAAAATTGCCACGGCCTTTGGCGACTGAAATTCAACACCCGTATTGCACAGCACTTGCATCGAGGCCTGATGTATGGCCTCTAGCTGATCTTCAGAGATCACTTGCATGGGCTGGTATGGATTACGTGCCTGCTGACGGCTTTGTTGATGCAAGCCGCCGGCAACACGGGGCTTGCGTTGCCGAGAAGAGCGATTTCGAGACATGGTTAGGCCAATATTTTTGTAATACATGAAAAAAATGATGATAAGGTATTGCAATATACAAATAAAATTAATATTTTGATCATAATCAATTAAAAAATTTAATGTATTATGTTGCGTTTACAAATTAATCACTATCGCATGGCTCAGGCTATCAAAACACATGGCACGGTGACCGCGGCGGCACAGGCATTAGGTCTAACTCAGTCAGCTTTAAGTCACCAAATCGCTGAAGCCGAACGTCGTTTAGGTCGTAAATTATTTACTCGTGTTGGGCGCCGTTTGAGTTTAACTTCAGCGGGTGAATTTTTGGCCGCCAGTGCCGATACCATTTTAATGGAGGCTGAACTAGCCGAATCGGCTCTCATGGCAAGCGAAGATACTGAGCCCAGTGAAATTATTCGTATTGGTACTTTTGCTTATAGCTGTTATCGGTGGTTACCTCAGGTATTAAAACAGGTGCGGGCAGATATGCCTCATGTGTTGTTCGAATTTATTACGGATACCTCCAAGACGCCCCTGCGCAGTGTCATGGATGGTGATGTGGATGTTGCCATAGCCGCGGGCCGTATGAATCCTAGCAATGTGCTGCTTACCCCCCTGTTTGATGATGAGCTGGTAGCAATTTGTCCACCAGATCACCGTTTGGCCGGACAGCAGCAGGTCGAGGCAAGGGATTTTTTACAGGATCCATTTATTACTTACTCCACCGTATACGAGGTGGGATTCGAAGAGGAGCTCCTGTGGAGGCCATCAGGGTGCAGGCCTGTTAAATACCTTCGAGCTGGTCTAACTGAAGCGGTCATTGAGCTAGTTAAGGCCGGTTTTGGCTTGTCAATTTTAAGTCGTTGGGCTGTAGCTGAGCATGTGCAAGCTGGTGATCTGGCCAGTGTGCGTATTACTCGTCAAGGGCTGCCTGTGCGTTGGAACTGCCTGTATCGGCACAGTCATCAAAACGCGCGCACTCTAGACTCTGTTAGTCATACAATCTCCACCTGGTGCCAGAAACATTTCTAAGTGCTTTTGCAACTGTGGCCCATTATTTGGCTTGCTGCGGGCTAGCGCTAATCTCAATGACCTCGTTTTGAGTGATAATTCGATGCAAAGGCTCATCATAGGCACCGGTGATGACAGCGGGGACTTCTTGCTCGGCAAAGGCAATGCCAATGGTGGTGAGTGGTGCTTGGCTTTTCAGTTGCGCAATGGTGCGGTCATAAAAGCCGCCGCCATAGCCCATGCGATAGCCTTGCCGGTCAAAAGCTAGCAGGGGACAAAGCATAATGTCTGGAATCATGCGGGGTTTGTCAGCATGAGGCTCTAGGGTTTGAAAGCTCGCTTTCACTAGCTGGTCACCAGGTTGCCAAAGGCCAAATAGCAGTGGTTTGCCGGCGCCTTGCATAATGGGTAACAATAGCTGATGACCTTGTGCGTGCAGCGCGTGCAGTAGCGGCAAGGTATCTAGTTCTTCGCTCAAGGGCCAAAATGCTGAAATTTTACTGGCCACAGGAAAGGCTTGTGCTAGCAATGTTTCAGCAATACTTTGGCCTGCTTGGGGATGCTGGTTGTAGGCCGCAAGCCGCTTGGCTTTAGCTTGTTGGCGAAAGGTCTTTTTTTTGGTGTCGATATTGGTGAGCATAACCTAGTGTCAATTGTGGCGGTAAGAAAATAGGCATCATACTTGAGTTGGCTGGTGAGTTCAGGTCCTATTGCGACCTGTTAAGCTATCCATAACTCCAACGGGGTATTTGTTTGCCCCAAGATTTAATTGTAACGCCTTTGATGGTTGCTTTTTTGGGCTACTGGCATTAGTCTCTAGTGCGTTGATTTTATTATTGTTAAGGTACAGTCATGTGTATTTCTGAACTACTTGATAACAACCGCATCTGGGCTGAAACCGTTTCGCGTGAACAACCGGATCTATTTGCCACACTGGCCAAACAACAGCATCCAAAATACTTATGGATTGGGTGTTCAGACAGCCGTGTGCCAGCTAACGAAATTGTGGGCATGTTGCCCGGCGAGCTATTTGTTCATCGTAATGTGGCTAATCTAGTAAAGCATGTGGATTTTAATTGCCAGTCCGTAGTGCAATATGCCGTTGATGTATTAAAAGTAGAGCATATTATCGTTTGTGGTCATTATGGCTGTGGTGGTGTGAAAGTGGCCATGGGGCATGATAACGCCGGTATCAGTGATTACTGGCTACGTTCGGTCAAAGATATCTGCGTTCGTCACAAGGATGAATTGGAAAGTATTGTTGATGACGAACAGCGTTTGGCGCGCATGTGTGAAATTAATGTTATGGAACAAGTTTCTAACCTGTCCAATAGCAAAATTGTACAAACGGCATGGCAGAATCAACAGAAGTTAACTGTTCATGGATGGATCTATTCTATCAATGACGGCATCATTCATGACCTTAAGGTCAGTCGTGATGCCTCCTCACCCTGTGAAGATATCTATATGCCAAGTGCCTAGGGTAAACCTGCTGGACGTCGTGATATATGTGCTATTTTATTGCTGGCCATAGGCAATAAAATGAGGATTTAAGATGTCCGCTTTACCATATGCTAGCGGCTCACCGCTGACCTGAGTTACGCTGCCGCCAGCACCTTCCAGTATGGCTTGCGCCGCCGCCGTGTCCCACTCACAGGTGGGGGCTAGGCGCGGGTAGATGTCAGCCTGACCTTCGGCGATACGTAGGAATTTCAATGAGCTGCCAGCTTGTACAATCTCGGTTTCACCTAGGGAGCTAATAAAAGCCTTAGTGGTCTCATTAAGGTGGCTTTTGCTGGCCACAACACGCACTGGCTTCGCCCTTGGCTGGGTTTGTAGGGTGCTGACTTGGCCATCTAGGGCACGCCAGCAGCCAAGTTCTCGGCCACCCCAATATAGGGTTTGATCCACCGGCGTGGAAACCAAACCAAAGCTTGGACGATGGTTCTCTATTAGGGCTAGGTTAACCGTAAACTGGCCATTGCGATTAATGAATTCTTTGGTGCCGTCCAGCGGGTCGATTAACCAATAACAATGGTGCTTTGCGGGTACCTGCAAAGACTTAGCATCTTCCTCTGATACGATGGCAATATCCGGGGTCAAGATCGCCAAACCAGCAACCAAGACATGATGAGCCGCCAGGTCTGCTTTGGTGACAGGCGAATCATCTTGTTTTTGCTCGATACCAAAATCGGCACCGGAATAGACTTCCATTATCGCTTGGCCAGCCTGCAATACCAATTGTTGCAGGTCGCGTAAAAGTGCCTCATCAGACAGTATGGATTGTGCGCGCTGCATATTATAATTCCAGTTGAGCTAATAACCGATCGGCTAATTGCTCTGCCGTACTGTCGGTTGTGTCCAAGCTATATTCTGGGTTTTGTGGTGCTTCATATGGACTGCTGATACCAGTGAA